>Ga0123338_10000452_pt1 | contig 41934 bp, 42 predicted proteins | sample grotaG_FD_89793 | JGI IMG/M metagenome (GOLD analysis project Ga0123338, IMG submission 89793) | Glacier valley bacterial and archeal communities from Borup Fiord, Nunavut, Canada, to study Microbial Dark Matter (Phase II) -... | ecosystem: Environmental > Aquatic > Freshwater > Ice > Glacier ... | reverse complement strand
TCGCTGAATGGTGGGCGCGATGAATCGTCGGCCATTTTGATTGATGGCGTGCCAGCTACCGCTGTCGATTGGGGCGGGGCACTCGCGGTTCCCTCAATCGATGCCACACAGGAAGTGCAAGTGGTGCGCAACACGTTCGATACGCAATATGGCAAGACCGATGGCGGCGTGGTGACGCTGGTGACCAAGGGCGGCACGAATCAGTTTCACGGTTCGGCCTTCGAGTTTCTACGCAACGATCACTTGGACGCCAATAGCTGGACCAACAACCGCAACAGGGTCAAGAAGACCATCTTCCAACGCAATCAATACGGCGGTTCCTTTGGCGGACCGGTTTGGAAAAGCAAGAAGATCTTCGCGTTCGGCGCGTATGAGGCGTTGCGGCAGGGTGCCCCGAACGTGAATGTTTCCACGGTGCCGACGGCTCTGCAAAAGCAGGGCGATTTTTCGCAGACCTTCAACGGGGATGGTTCGGTTGCGGTGATCTACGATCCGGCCACCACACGCCCCAACCCCAATGGCACCGGCTTTACGCGCGATCCGTTCCCGGGCAACAAGATCCCCTCCAATCGTTTCGATCCGGTAGGCGTGAAAGCACTGGCCCTGTATCCGAACCCCACCAGCGCCGGCGACCCATTCACCAACAACCGTAACTTCGCGCTGGGCGGTAAGGGTGTTTCGAACAATAACCGCATGGATATTCGCGTGGATTGGGCCAAGAGTGAACGCTACACCTTCTTCGCGCGTGTCACCAAAGCCTGGCAGCAGGATATCGTCCCTACGTTCTTCGGCAATGGCGCGGACAGCAACTTCGGTGGCATGAATCCGCGGCATCAGGTGGTGGTGGGCAATACCTTCGTGCCTTCGCCCACGTTCGTGATCAACGTGCTGGTGGGTTCGGGCCGCTGGAGAGAAGTGCAAGTGTCTCCCAGCCAAGGGCGCGATGCCACGCAGATCGGGCTGCCCGCCTTGCTGGTGAGCCAATTTAGCGCCAAGACACTGCCGCAATTCAACGTTTCGAACTATGCACAGTTGAGCAACCCGCGCTTTCTGGACGACCCGCGCGAGACGCACAATCTGCAAATCAACTTCAGCAAGGAACTGCATGACCACAGCCTGAAGTTCGGCGTTATTGGGGAATCCGGACGCATTCTGCCGACGGATGTGAACTCACCCACTTTCAGCTTCACGCGCGGCTTGACCAGCGGTCCGGTTTCGGCCACCGCCGGTGTGGCAACGGACAGTACGGTGACTGGAAATGCGGTGGCGTCATTGCTGCTGGGCACTGGTTCCGGCGGCAGCGTTCCCACGAATGTACGGCTTGCCCTGACGCAGTTGTATTACGCCGGCTACGTGCAGGATACCTGGCGTTTTAATCGCAGGCTGACCGTGAACTTCGGGCTGCGCTATGAAGTTCAGTTGCCGCGCACGGAGCGTTATGACCGCTTCAACTACTTCGATTTCCAGGCAGTGAATCCGCTCTCTTCGACTACCGGGCTGAACCTGCAAGGCGGCTTGCGCTATGTGACCAAGGACGACCGCGGGTTGTGGAAGACCGATACGAAGAACTTCGCGCCGCGCGTCGGCATTGCCTATAAGCTCAGCAACAAACTGGTCGTGCGCACCGGCTATGGAATCTACTATCCGCCCACGGTGGCGGTGAGCAACGGAACCACGGACGGCTTTTCGACCACGACACCTTGGGTCTCGACGCAAGGCGGCGGAGGCTTGATTCCGCAGAACCTTGTGAGCAACCCGTTTCCGCAGGGCTTGAATCAGCCCGTGGGAAGTTCGCAGGGTTTGTTGACTCAGGTGGGCAATAGCGTGAATGCGTTTCAGCGGAAGCATCCATCGGCGTATGTCCAGTCTTATAGTCTGGATTTTCAATATGAACTAGGGCGCGGCGGTGTGGTGGAGTTGGGTTACTCCGGCACGCAAGGCCGCAAGCTGCTGTTGGGCAACTCTCCGAATCTGAACCAGCTGGGTCCGAAATATCTCAGCCTGGGGACATCGTTGAACAATCCGGTGCCGAACCCGTTCGTGGGCCAGATCACGACGGGCACTCTGGCGGGCGCGACAATTCCGCGTTACCAGCTTCTGCGGCCTTATCCGCAATTCACCAGCGTGACGCTCTCCGGCGATACGCCGGGCGCGGGTTCCAGTTTCAACGCGCTGACGTTCAAGTATGCCCAGCGCTTTTCGAAGGGCATTTCGACTATCGTGACCTATCAATGGTCGAAGGCGATCGACAACACTTCTGAAACGCAGGCATGGGAGATCGGCGACGTTTCGCGCAACGCGTTTGACCGTTCAAGCGACCGCTCCATCAGCGGCCACGATCTGCCGCAGAGCCTGGTCGCGACCCTGGTTTGGGAACTTCCAGTAGGCCGCGGCAAGGCTGTGGGCGCGAACTGGAACAAGGCCGTGGATGCGGTCGCGGGCGGTTGGCAGATTTCGGCCATCAACCGGTTCTCGTCCGGGCTTCCGCTGCAGTTCAACGCCGCCAACACGCTGGGCGTGTACGGCTTCAATGTGCTGCGCCCCAACATCACCAATCTGAAAGATCTGGAAGTGAGCAACCAGGGTCCGGACCACTGGTTCAATACGGCCGCCGTCACTGCGCCCGCCGCGTTCACGCTGGGCAACGCGCCGCGCTGGGTGCCGAACATCCGGTATTCGCCGATCATCGGTTCCGATCTTGCACTCCAAAAGAACTTCAAGCCGGTGGAGAAGGTGAAGGTGCAGTTCCGCGCCGAAGCGTTCAACATTTCGAACTACGTGCAGTTCGGGCGCGCGAACACAACGGTAGGCTCGAACGGTTTCGGCACCGTGAGCGGCTATGCTCCAGGGGCGGGACCCAGGAATATTCAGGCCGGGCTACGCGTGGATTTCTAGGGCGCGGCGATTCCATTCCGCGGCGACCAGAACCACAAGCGGGAGCCAGTACGGATAGACCGGCGAGCCCCAAAGGAAGAGCATAACGCCGGGAAGCAGCGACCCGTTTTCCCTCGATGGATGGCGGACCCGGAGGCAACAAAGATCAACATGCGACCACTAACGAGATTCCAACAAATCCACCTTGGGTAGGCGCCCATCGAGGCAGCACCAAATCCGGCTTGACCATAGAGAGTATCGCTTGCGACAAAGCTACGAACCCAAATGCCGTAATGGTATCGACAGCGGAGGCGTTCGGTGGGCGATCTGGCGAACCTGCATAGGAGTCTCGCAGCAGTAGTCCGAACATCGCGGCGATTACTGGAATGGCGAGTCGCAGGAGACCCCAAGGATCATTGCGGAGGGATGGCCAGTGCGACTGAAAAGCGGCCGCCGTAAGTGAGTATGTCACCACCAGGGCTTCCACTAAGAAGATCCGTGGCTCGGTGTTCGCACCTAGAGCTGTTCGGATACCGGCTATTTTAGGGTGGGAGAGAAGCGATTAATCCGCGGACCTTCGGTGAGGCGGGGAGGAACCGCAGGGCCTGTTCGAGCGTGGCACGGCCTTGTTCACGCTGGCCGTTTTGGATGAGTGCGACGGCCAGATTGGTCCAGGCGCTTTCTTCTGAGGGGCTGCGGTCAGTGACGCTTCGCCAGACAGGGATGCTCTCCGTGAGGCGGCCTGCTTTGGCCAGGCATGTGCCCCAATTGGTCGCGGCGGCTGGAGGCGGGAGCGGCGTCTTCATGATGCCTGCGTAGATGGCGCAGGCTTGCGATTCCTGTCCCATGCGGTCGTAGAGCTGAGCGAGTTGCGAGGCTACTGGCGTATCGCTCGGCTGCTTTGCGTAAGCGCTACGCAGCGCTTCAAAGGCTTTCCTGCCGAGTGCGCGATTGTTGTCGCGAAGGGCGACCAGAGCCTGCGCTAAAGCGTAATCGCGATCTGTGGCTGCGGTGCCGAAGGCAGTCAGTGTGGGCGTTCCGGCATCTGGTGTGCGGCGCATCTTGGGGATGGTGTGGTCTGTGTACGCGGCGTGCTGAACGTCGCGCACTTCCGAGCGCGGCATGTGGCAGGCCGTGCAGTCGCCTTCGCGGTGAGGCTCATGGCAAGTCAGACATCGCTGCCGGTAATAGGCAGCTTTGGTTGCCTGCGGCGGGACGGAATGCGGGTCATGGCATGTGCCGCACCAGAGCTTGTCGCCGGCTTGCAGCTTGCATCGGCTTCGGCTCAACTCTTCCACTTGGCCGTTGACCTGGCGGGCTTGCGGCGGGTCGTAAATGAACGCTGTCGACACGGCGCTGAGCGTATCGCCAGGGGTGAAGGGTTTGGCGTTCAGCTTCGCGATACGCACTTCGCCGGAGAGATGGCACTGGGCGCAGACGCTGTCTCGTTGTGCGGGAGCCAGGCGATTCGGGTTGACGATGGTGGCGCGCGTTGGGGATGCGATGTGGCGTTCTTCTGGCCCGTGGCAGTGTTCGCAGGCGACGCCGTTTTCGCGGAATGGCGGTGAGCCATAGGCGTTCACCGTTCCAGCGACCAGCTCAACGCCGCTGGCGTGCCAGTTCAGGCAGGAGGCTTCGACGGGGCGTGACACGTTCAGCGACTCCGTACGTTCGAAGCCTGGCGAGACGCGCCATTCGGAGGTCGCCGGCCGTTGCGCTGAAGACGTAGCGAGAGGTGACGGAGGATTGAACTGCGCCGCCTGGGCTGGTGAACTGTTGCGCTTGCGCGGCTGGCAATGAGCCGGTTGTGCCGCTCGACTGCGCCATGGGAGTTGCGTTGTATGACTGCCAGATTTTCTGGTGACAGGGGGCGCAGGCGCGGCTGCCAACTTCGGCGTGCGCGGTGGCGATGGCGCACAGCCCGAGGATGACAGAGTGCTTCACGGAGCTAAGCGAAAAGGTCGCCGAGGGGAACGGTGAGGTGGCCAGCCTGTAAGATGCCGTCGGTCACTTCGGTTTGGGAGCCTGGGGTGGAGATCCAGGCGCGGCGGCTTTGCGGATCGATTGGCCAGACACAGGAGACGCCGAAATTGAGGAAGTCTTCGATACGCTCTTGCACTCGGGACCGGCGGTCGCTGGCGGTGAGGATCTCGATGCACAGGGACGGAGGCGCGGTTAGTATCTGTTCGGCTGGCTCAGATCCCAGCACCACGCAGAGATCCGGAATGCGAAAGCGATCGGCACCGACACGGATTCGCTGCTCCGGCACGACTCATAAATTCCACTCCCGGCGCCTGGCAAAGAAGTAGCTGCCCAAGGCCATCTGCAACCTGCCGTGATCCCATTCGCCTAAATTCCGCTCCAGGATTTCACCGTCCACATAGTCGCAATCGGGGTGTAGGGCGGTGTTCAGATACTGCGTGGTGGTAGCCGCCATGAGTTGTATTGTAGGATGAAAGAGTTAGATTGGGAGATCGTCTAATGGTAGGACTGCAGACTCTGACTCTGCCTATCGGGGTTCGAGTCCCTGTCTCCCAGCCATCACTTCAACACCCGTATAAAACAGCTTGATCCTTCGGGCGGCGGCTTTGCCTACTTCCGTTGCCAGCATCTCTTCCGTGGCTTCCCGCACACGTTCCGAGCTACCGAATTGCTTCAATAGCTTGACCCGAGTCTTCTCGCCGATTCCGGGGATCTGATCCAGTTCCGAGGTGAGCCGCGCGGCGTTGCGGCGGGTGCGGTGAAAGGTGACCGCGAAGCGATGCGCTTCATCGCGAACAGTCTGCACCAGATGAAGCACTGGCGAATAGCGATCCAACACCACCGGCTCATTTTCCTGGCCCAACACGTAGATGATCTCCTCGCGTTTCGCGATGGAGGCGATGGGCTGATTGATCACACCGATGGCTTCGAGGGCATCGGCGGCGGCGTGCAGCTGGCCCAAGCCGCCATCGATCAAGATCAAGCCGGGGAAGGCGAGATTTTCCTGCTGCAGGCGGGTGTAGCGGCGGGTGACCACTTCCGCCATGCTCGCGAAATCATTATTGCCTTCCACCGTTTTGATGATGAACTTGCGGTAATCGGCCTTCTTCATGCGGCCTTCTTCCCACACCACCATGCTGGCGACTTTGTCGGTGCCGGAGATGTGAGAGATGTCGAAGCACTCGATGCGGCCGGGAGCTTCGGGCAGGTTGAGCGAATCGCGCAAGGCTTCCTGAATGGCGGCCGAGGTGGGTTTCAGGACGCGAAAGCGCGCGTCGAAACTGTGCTTGGCGTTGTTCTCCACCAGGTTGAGCATGGCCTTCTTCTGGCCGCGCTGCGGGGTGAGAATCTCCACGACGCGCGCCTTCTTTTCGGTCAACAACTCTTCCATGGTTTCGCGGTCTTCAAAATCGACGGGGACGTGGATGGAGGAGGGCACGTATTGCTGATCGAGATAGATCTGCAGCAAAAGCGAGGAGAAGAATTCAGGCGGATTGAACTCGTGTTGATCTTCCCAGAAGAACTCGCGCCGATCGACAATCTGGCCGTTGCGCAAGTGGAACAGATTCACGGCCACCAGCGGCGGTTCGGCGTAGTAGGCCAGGATGTCGGCATCGTCCTTATTGACGGAGGCCATCTTCTGGCGCTGGTCCAGCTCTTCGACGGTGCTGAGAAGGTCGCGCAGGGTGCCGGCTTCTTCGAAGCGCATCTCCTCGGAAGCGACAGCGATGCGGGTACGCAGATCGCGCGCCAGATCGCTATGGCGGCCTTCAAGGAACAGCTTGGTATCGCGAACGGCGCGTTCGTACACATCTTCGGCGACGAGACCTTCGACGCACGGGCCCAGGCAGCGGTGAATGTGATATTGCAGGCAGGGCTTGGCGTGGAAGCGCGTGAGATCCACCTTGCAGGATGGCAGCAGAAAGTGGCGGTGGATGAAGTGGACCAGGCGATAGGCCAGGTTGCCGGGAAAATACGGACCGTAGTAAGTGGAACCGTCTTTGCGCAAGCGGCGAGTGACGAACACCTTGGCATGCTTTTCCCCGGTGAGCTTGATGTAGGGGTAAGTTTTATCGTCGCGCAGCAGCACGTTGTAACGCGGCTTGTACTGCTTGATGAGGTTGTTTTCGAGGGCGAGCGCTTCCTTTTCGTTATCGACCAGGATGTAATCGATATCGGTGGCTTCTTCGATGAGGGAACTGGTCTTGCGTTCGGCAAGCTTATCGGCGGAGAAGTAAGACCGGACGCGCGCACGCAGGCTTTTGGCCTTACCGACGTAAATGACTTTGTCGGCTGAATCCTTGTAGAGGTACACGCCGGGACCAAGCGGGAGCTGCGCTACTTTATCGCGAAGAGGTTGGGACACGGGGACCGACACGGGGAGCACTTCTATTATGACAGCGGCGTTATTTGAAGCAGTTATATTTGAAAGATGATACCGGTGATGCTGATGGTTGCTTTGCTGAGTTTGCAGCAGGCACCCAAGCCCGTGCCGAGCGAAGAACTGCCGCCTGAAGAAGACGTGGCGGCCAAGCCCAAAGAGTACAGCTTCAACCCGATTCAGGCCGCGAACGAAATGAAGGTGGGCGAGTATTACATGAAAAAGGGCAAGTTTCGGGCGGCGGCGGAACGGTTTCGGGAAGCCACTCGGTGGAACCCCACGCTGGGCGAAGCCTTCGAGCGGCTGGGGTTCGCGGAAGAGAAAGCTCACGAGAAAAAGGCGGCGCGCGAGGCTTATGCGAAGTATCTGGAAGTGGTGCCAGACGCCAAAGATGCGGAAGACGTGCGCCAGCGCATGAGCAAACTTTAGGCGGCCAGATGCACGGGCGGCTGGCGCTTCAGGACGCGCAGCACGCGCCGAAAGCCGGTGTGGAAATCAGGGAAAAGATCGACATATTGCATGACGCGGCTGATTTGCGCGGGAACGGGGCAGCGATCCAGACGGACGGGCACCAGGAATATTTCATTGAGCGGGATGCGCGCGGCGCAATCGAGAGCGTAGCGAATTTCGGCCTGGAAGCCGCCCTTTTTTCTGACCGAGTAGGCGGAGAAGCAGGGAACCACGAAATCTGAAGTTTCGAGCGCATCCTGAATGGCGCGCGGCCAATTTTGGCCTGGCATCAGTTTGCGCTTGTCGAGCCAGGGGTCGAAGCCGGCGCATTCGAAAGCGTCGTAGAGCCGCTCCGCCATTTCCACATCTTCGTGCACGTACGCGATGAAAACGGTCTGGCGGCGTTTGCCGTCGAAGATGAAGCCGGATTTGCCGTCGGGGCGGAAGGTGCCGAGGCCATCGATTTCGATAGTGGACCCATTTTCGAGGGCGTCGCGAATGAGGCTGGCCAGCTTGCGCGGCGAAAACTTACTTCCCCGAGTCATCCGGACCTTTTTTTTGTTCTTGAATGAACTCGAACTTCCAGGGCTCGCCGGGGGTGAATTGACCCAGGCCGGGCAGATCCGCCGGCTTGCCTTTGCGGAGGTTGGTGAGGATGTTATGAACTAAATGATCGAGCTGGTCAGCCGCTTCCGCGCGGGTGACACCGGACTGCCGGGCCAATTTGTTGGCGAGTTGAGTCTTGCGCATCTCGGTTTGAACCTAGCAGGTGAACCGGGGCGTGTTGCGGCTGAAAATTCGTAAGTGTGTGAAATGAAAGCGCAAAAGCGCCGTGCCATTTCTGTCACCCAATTTCGGAGGGTCGGGAGCGGTCTGGGACGGGCTCCCTTCCAAAAAAAAATGAGGGAACGAAGCCAAATTCGGCTAAACACTTTAGAAACTAAGGCCTAGATAGACTCCAGCGGAGTTTTTCTTGCCGATTAGATCATCGCTGCCCCAGCGGGTGTAGCGAAATTCCGGCAGCAGCGCGAGATGTCCTATTTTATAACGGAACCCGGCGGCGGCCACTGCGCCTACGCCCAAATCGGTACGCAACTTGGATTGGCGTGAGCGTGGTTCCGTTGACGTAAGTAAGTATGCTGACGCCTTGCACCTCAGCCCCGATGGTGCGGAAGCTGGGACCGCCGGCGACGAACGGCTGCAGATGTGAACCGGAACGGAAGTAATATTTGCCCAGCAGCGGAAATTGCCAAGAGTTGCCGCGCTGCCGGGTGGTGAAGGCGAAGCCGCTGGTTGGCGTTAAGCCGGGCGTGAGAAGGGCCCCGGTGATGGTGGAGAGCAGAGGCGAACTGTTGCCTAGGCGCTGATACAGCGCATCGGCTTCGAGAGCGAAGCCCGCCGGCAGCCGGATCTCCACGGTGGGGCCGACAATGTAAGGCTTCGATTCATCGTGACGGTACGCGGAATCCGTGACCGGCACGCCTCCTAAAACGCCGACTGAGAGCAGTTGCGCCTGAGCGATGGTGACAAGGAAAGATAAAGCAAGAATGAGTTTCACGTTTCGCACCCGGCAGGCAACGGGCCGTCGAGCCAGCGGCTTTGTTTCAAGGCGTTAGCGCGGATTTGCGGCGTGCGGATCAAGCACAGGCGTGGCGTCGCCAGGACCACCTTAGTCTATCGGGGTATCGTGGCATTGTACGCAATCTAGATAGACAATATGGAGTATCATAACTCTGGGCGACTTGATCAAGATTAAACCGTTTTAATTGCTGGGGTTGAATCTAAAGCAAATTCCTTGTGTATGATCATCCTGAGACGAGTTAGCCCTCGTAACGCAGTACAAATCACAAGGAGATTTGCCCAAATGAAAAAATTAATGGTTCTGGCCCTCGGCCTCGGTCTTGCCCTCGGTTCTGTTTCTTTCGCGCAGGACAAGATGGACGACAAGAAAATGGACGACAGCAAGAGCAAGAAGAAAATGAAGAAGGGCAAGAAGAAGGCCGACAAGATGGACGACAAGAAGATGTAGTCTCGTCGCCTTTGGGCGACCGGAAGAGCCGCGTAAGTCTCTCAGAAGTGAGCGACTTACGCGGCTTTTCTGTTTTTTAGGCACCTTCGCGCGCGGCGGACTCCGCATTGTCTAGTAGGATGGAGATGTTTCCAACATGCACTTTTCCGTAAAGGGCGAATACGCGGTGAAAGCAATTTTCGACTTGGCCTCGCAGCCGTTGGGTGCGCCGGTGAAGATTGCCGATATCGCGAAGCGGCAGCAGATTCCGCAGAAGTTTCTGGAATTGATTCTGGCCAACTTGAAACAGGCCGGGTTTGTGGAGAGCAAGCGGGGCGCGGAAGGCGGTTACCTGCTGGCACAACCACCCGATTCGATCACGGTGGGCAGCGTACTGCGCTTTGTGGATGGCCGCCAGAATGACAAAGCGCGCGACCGGCGTCCGGTGGATTCTCCCTTCGGCGAACTTTGGGCGCGCGTGGAGTGCGCCATTTCGCGAGAGTTGGATTCGGTGACGTTCGCAGCCATGTGCCGGGATTGGGCTGAAAAGAAAACGAAATTCGTACCCAACTGGGAGATCTAGAAATGGTTTACGCAGATAATTCCTTGAGCATCGGCAAGACGCCGCTTATCAGACTGAATCGCGTGGTGGATGGCGCGGGGGCGACTGTGCTGGCGAAGATTGAGGGCCGCAATCCGGCGTATTCGGTGAAATGCCGGATTGGCGCTTCCATGGTGTGGGACGCGGAAAAGCGCGGGTTGTTGACCCCAGGCAAAGAGATACTGGAGCCCACCAGCGGGAACACGGGAATTGCGCTGGCGTTCGTGGGCGCGGCGCGTGGATATAAAGTGACGCTGACCATGCCGGAGACCATGTCAATGGAGCGGCGCAAGGTGCTGAAAGTGTTTGGGGCGAATGTAATTTTAACGGAAGGCGCGAAAGGCATGACTGGCGCTATAGGCGTGGCGGAGAAGATGCTGGCCGAAGACCCGGGCCGGTATGTGCTGCTGCAGCAAGTCAAGAATCCGGCGAACCCCGAAATTCACTTCCGGACGACCGGCCCTGAAATTTGGGACGACACGGAGGGCAAAGTGGACGTGTTCGTCAGTGGTGTGGGGACCGGCGGCACCATCACCGGCGTAGGCCGTTACCTGAAGCGGGAGAAGGGGGCGCAGGTGGAAATGGTGGCGGTAGAGCCTTCGGCCAGCCCGGTGATTACGCAGACTCGTCAGGGAGAAGCGCTGAAGCCGGCGCCGCATAAGATTCAGGGGATTGGAGCCGGTTTTATTCCTGACAATCTGGACATTTCGCTGGTGGACCGGGTGGAGCAGGTGACGAACGAAGAATCGATTGAGATGGCGCGCAGGCTGGCGCGGGAAGAAGGCATTCTGTGCGGTATTTCGTGTGGCGCGGCTGCGGCGGCTGCGATACGGATCGCAAAAGAACCGAAATACAAAGGGAAGACGATTGTGGTGGTGCTTCCGGACGCGGGCGAACGGTATTTAAGCAGCATTTTGTTCGAGGGCATGTTTGAAAATTAAGATTTTTTTACGAATGCGGTAACCATCGGCAGACCACGTGTCGTCTTCTTTGCACATCCCCAATAGAGCGGGCGCGCTCACCCCTATCACCCAATCGTGCCCGCTCGTCCTCTTCTGTCTGGCGGTGTCGGTCGCCTTGGTTTCGGCGAGTGCCGCGGAGCCGTTTCGCCCTCCTTACACTTGCACGGAAGAAGACCTGCAATTTGCGGGCATGACCTGTTCAGAGGCGGACCCCTGCCCCGTATATCTGGAAATTTCGCACGTCTATCCGCTGGGCCGGAAGCTGTTTGCCACGGGCAACATTCACTCGGCGCAGGTGACGCTGTATTCCATTTTGCTCGCGAGCGACGATAGCGGCTCAACGTGGCGGGAAGCGGTGGAACGGGTGCGCGGGTCTGAGGTGGATCGCATTCAGTTCACGAATTTCGAGACCGGTTGGGCGAGCGGTCAGCGGTTGACTCCACTGCCGGGAGATCCGTTTCTGCTGATGACGACGGACGGCGGGAAGAGTTGGCGCAAGCAGGAAGTGCTGGCCGAGGGCAGCGTCGGATCGATCCAGAAGATGTGGTTCGATTCGCCGCGTACGGGCATGCTGGTGATTGATCGGGGCGCGTCGGACGGCGAGACGATGCGCTATTCGCGGTATGAGACGCTGAGCGGCGGCGGGAGTTGGATGGTGCGGGAGTCGGCGGAAAAGCCGCTGGATTTGCCGGCGGCGAATGCGTCGATTGAGGAAGAGAACTGGCGCGTGCGCGGCGATACGCCGGCAAAGGTGCTGGTGGTGGAGAAGAACACTGCCGCCGGCTGGGTGCCGGTGTCGCGATTCGCTCTCGAACTGGCGCAGTGCAAGGGAGAGCCTGTTCCGGCTGAGCCACCGCCGCCACCTTCCGTGATCCCGGCGACTGGTGCCGCAGGTGAACCGAAGAAAGATTATGTGGAGGAATTTCACCTGGGGCCGGCGCCGGGGGAAGCGCCCGCCAAGAAGAAAAAGCCGAAATGAAGCGGCACGCGGCGATTGAGCTGGAATTGTTTCGTAATCTGTTTGATTCGATTGCGGATGAAATGGGAGTGGTGCTGCGCAAGACGGCGTTTTCGCCCAACATCAAAGAGCGCCGGGATTATTCGTGTGCCGTGTACGATGCCGGCGCGGAGACCGTGGCCATGGGCGACCACATGCCGGTGCATCTGGGCGCGATGCCCCTCTCAGTGCGCCATGCGATTGATGCGTTTGAGCTGCGGCGCGGCGATACCGTGATTCTGAACGACCCGTTTCGCGGCGGCACGCACTTGCCGGATATCACGATGGTGTCAGGCGTGTTTTTCGGCATGGCCAAGCGGCCCGCATTTTATGTGGCGAACCGCGCGCACCATTCCGATGTGGGCGGCATGAGCCCCGGGTCGATGCCACTAGCGCGCGAAATTTATCAAGAAGGCTTGCGGATACCGCCGATGCTGCTGGTGAGCGGCGGCAACCTGGACGACGCGCTGCTGCGCCTGATTCTGGCGAACGTGCGGACCCCGCGTGAACGCGAAGGCGATTTGCGCGCGCAGTTGATGGCCAATGAACGCGGCGCGGCGCGGCTGCGTGAAGTGGTTGCGCGCTATGGCGCGGCCCGAGTGAATCGCAATACGGCCGCGCTGAAGGATTACAGTGAGCGCATGACGCGGAATGCGATTGGCCGCATTCCCGATGGTCGCTACAAGTTTGAAGATTGTTTGGATAACGATGGCATCACGGCTGAGCCGGTATGGATTCGGGCGGCCATCGTGATTGAGGGCGAGACCGCGCGGATCGATTTTACCGGCACCAGCGCGCAGGCGGCGGGTTGCGTGAATGCAAATTACGCGGTGGCGCTGGCGGCGGCCATGTATTGTTTCCGCTGCCTGCTGCCGGATCAGGTTCCGTACAATGCGGGGCTGTTGCGGGCGATTGAGCTGCATGCTCCCGAAGGCACGGTGGTGAATGCGCAGGCACCGGCGGCGATGGCGGCGGGCAATGTGGAGACCAGCCAGCGCATTACCGATGTGCTGTTGGGAGCTTTGGCAAAGGCGCTCCCGGGCCGTATACCGGCGGCCAGCTCCGGCACCATGAACAACCTGACACTGGGTGGCTGGGATGCGCGGCGCGGCAAGGCGTTCGCGTATTACGAAACTATTGCCGGTGGCATGGGGGCTTCGGAGGCAGCGGCGGGCCGGGATGCCACGCACTCGCACATGACCAACAGTTGGAACACGCCGACCGAAGCGTTTGAGCATGAATATCCGTTGCGGGTGCGCAGGTACAGCGTGCGTCGCGGGTCGGGTGGGGCGGGGATGCATCGGGGCGGCGATGGCATTGTGCGCGAGATAGAATTTCTGACGGCGGCCGATGTGACAATACTGTCGGACAGGCGCGAGCGCGGGCCTTACGGGCTGGCCGGCGGTGAGGCGGGTGCGCCCGGGCGGAATACGCTGGTGACAAGCGATGGTGACAGGGCCTTGCCGGGCAAGACGCGCTTCGAAGTGGCGGCCGGCGATGTGTTGCGGATCGAATCGCCCGGCGGCGGTGGGTGGGGTAAAGCGGAGCTAAACAATTTATGAGCGATGAACGAGTATTTGGATTTGCCACGCGTGCTCTGCATGCCGGTCAAATTCCAGACAAAGAAACTGGCGCGCGCGCCGTGCCCATTTACCAGACCAGTTCGTACGTGTTCGAGGATACCGAACATGCCGCGCACCTGTTCAGTCTGCAGCGGTTCGGCCACATTTACACACGCATCATGAACCCGACTACGGCCGTGTTCGAGGAGCGTGTGGCAGCGCTGGAAAAAGGCGTGGGCGCGCTGGCGGTTGCCAGTGGCCAGGCTGCTCAGTTCATCGCCATCGCGAATCTGTGTGGGACCGGGGATGAGATTGTTTCGGCCAGCACGATCTATGGCGGCACGCATACGCAGATGGATGTGAGCCTGCGCAGGCTGGGAATCGCGACTACTTTTGTGGACCCCGACGACCCGGAGAATTTTCGTCGCGCCATCACGCCCAAGACCAAGCTGCTGTATTGCGAAACGCTGGCGAACCCCCGTATGAACGTGGTGGATCTGGAAGCCGTCGCGGCTATCGCGCATGAGGCGAACCTGCCGCTGTTTGTGGACAATACGTTTGCGTCGCCGTACCTGTGCCGACCCATCGAACACGGCGCGGACATTGTTCTGCATTCGGCGACGAAGTTTCTTGGCGGGCACGGCACCAGCATCGGCGGCATCATTGTGGACGCCGGCAAGTTTCCCTGGGATAAAGGCAATTTCCCGCAGATGACGGAGCCCAGCCCCGGCTATCACGGCATGAAGTTTCACGAGACGTTTGGGGATTTCGCATTCATTCTGAAAGCGCGCGTGGAAGGATTGCGCGATTTCGGCCCTTCGGCGAGCCCGTTCAATTCGTTCCTGATGTTGCAAGGCGTGGAGACTTTGCCGCTGCGCATGGAACGGCATTGCCGCAATGCGCAGGCGGTGGCGGAGCGTTTGTCAGGCCATGCGCATGTGAAGTGGGTGAATTATCCGGGGCTGAAAAGCAGCCCGTATTACGCGTTGGGCCAAAAGTATATGCCCTTGGGCGCGGGCGCCATTATGACGTTCGGAATCGAGGGCGGCATGGCGGCGGGCAAGAAGTTTATTGAAAGCCTGCAACTGTTTTCGCACCTGGCGAACGTGGGCGATGCCAAGAGCCTGGTGATCCATCCGGCGTCCACCACGCATCAACAGTTGGGCGCGGAGGATCGCGTGTTGGGCGGTATTACGGACGATATGGTTCGGCTGTCGGTGGGCCTCGAAGATATTGACGACATTCTTTGGGATCTGGATCAGGCGCTAACGGCATCGCAAACATGAGAGCAGGCATGCCCGACGGCGTCAGCAGCCGTTCGTCTGTAAACAGCGGGCCGTTCGCCACCACTGCGGCGGACCGCATACGTATTCTTTCGCTCGGGAAGCGCGTGGCCATTGTGGGGCTCTCCGGCAACCCCGCGCGGCCCAGCCATTTCGTCGCGATTTATCTGCGGAGCCGCGGCTATGAAATCATCCCGGTGAATCCGCGCGAAAAGACTATCTTGGGAGTGGAGAGCTATCCTTCGCTGACCGCGATTCCGGGTCCGGTAGATGTCGTGGACATTTTTCGCGATCCGGCGGCGGTGCCCGCGATTGTGGAGGAAGCCATCGCGATCCACGCCAAAGCGGTGTGGATGCAATTGGGAGTGGTGAACCTGGAAGCGGCGCAACGGGCGCGCGATGCTGGCCTCGAAGTGGTGATGGACCGCTGCATGAAGATTGAGCATGCGCGTTATTTTGGCGGACTGAATATGTTGGGTTTGAACACGGGAGTGCTGCGGCCCGGCAGAGCGCGCTGAAGGCATTTGGAACCCGCTGCGGCCAAGCCCACGTATAATCAATTAGAGGTATCCGTGTCCGCTCGTACTTTCCTGCGTCTTTTTACTCATATTCAAATGCTCCCGATCCTTGAAAGCGGCGAAGAAACGCTGGTGGGGGGCCAGGCTGTGATGGAGGGCGTGATGATGCGCGCTCCGCATAGCTATTGCGTTGCGGTTCGCAAGGCGAATGGCGAAATTGTGACCGACGAGATGCCTGTCCAGCGGCTTTCTGAGAAGAATTCGATTTGGAAGCTGCCGATTCTTCGCGGGATTGGCACGTTGGGGCAGGCCATGTCGCTGGGGTTGAAAGCGCTGCGCTTTTCCGCCAATGCCGCGCTGGCGGGCGATTCCGTGGAGAAGCCCGCGGAAGTTTCGAACATGGCGCTGGCCATGAATCTGGCGTTTTCGCTGGTGTTTTTTATTGTGATGTATAAAGTGGTGCCGCTGTTTCTGGTGACGCAGTTGAGCCACAAGTTCGCGGTGCTGAACGGGCGCATTGCTTTTAACGCGCTGGATGGCATCATTCGGCTGGCTATCTTCCTGGCGTTTTTGGGGCTGGTGTCGCGCGCGAAGGATATTCGGCGTGTCTTCGAATACCACGGTGCCGAACATAAAGTGGTGTTCAATTATGAATCGGGCAAGCCGGTGAATGTGGAAAATGCGCAATCGTTCGTCACGTGGCATCCGCGTTGCGGAACCAGTTTCCTGCTGGTGGTGATGGTGATTTCCATGCTGACCTATATGCTGGTTCCGTTCGATGGTTTCTGGGCGAAGCTTGCGTCGCGCATCGTGCTGCTTCCTATCATCACCGGCGTTAGCTATGAGCTGATTCGGTTTGCGGCCAAACGGCAAGGCTCCGCGCTGGCATGGATCACGGCTCCCGGTTTGTGGCTGCAGCGCATTACCACTAAGCCGCCTTCGGACGGTCAGGCCGAAGTTGCGATTGCCGCGCTGGACCGTGCCATGTCGCTTGAAGCCAAGCAGGGCGGCGAACTGGTGATCGCGTAATCTGAAATGCAATTTGCACAGCGTCTCGCCGAATCGGAAAAACGCTTCGACGATTTAACTCAACAACTCTCAGACCCCGTCGTGCTCAACGATGGCGATCTTTATCGCAAGGCCGCCAAGGCACGTAGCGATCTGGAAGAAATTGTCGGCAAGTATCGCGAATGGAAGCGCCTGGATGACGATATGGCACAGGCGAAATCCATGTTGACGGAGACGGACCCTGAACTGAAGCAGATGGCGCAGGATGAATTCGCGCGCCTGGGGCCTGAAATTGAGCGCGTGGAAGCGGAGCTGAAGGTGCTGATGCTGCCGAAAGATCCGCTGGATGAGAAGAACGTGGTGCTGGAAATTCGCGCGGCCACCGGCGGCGATGAAGCCACGCTTTTCGCGGCGGAAATTTTCCGCATGTACAGCCGTTATGCGGAATCGCAGAAATGGAAGATCGAAGTTTCTTCTGAGAGCGAATCGTCCGTGGGCGGAGTGAAGGAAGTGATCGCGCTCATCAGCGGCGTGAAGGTGTTCAGCAAGCTGAAATATGAAAGCGGCGTACACCGTGTTCAGCGCGTTCCGGTGACGGAAACGCAGGGCCGCGTGCATACTTCGGCCATTACGGTGGCCGTGCTGCCCGAAGCCGATGAAGTGGAATTGAAGATTGAAGATAAAGATATTCGCGTGGATACGTTCTGCTCTTCGGGGCCGGGCGGGCAATCGGTGAACACCACGTACTCTGCGATTCGTCTGACGCATTTGCCCACGGGCACCATCGTTTCCTGCCAGGACGAAAAGAGCCAGATCAAGAATCGCGCCAAGGCGATGCGTGTGCTGCGTTCGCGGTTGTATGAGATTGAGCTTGAAAAGCAGCAGGCCGAGGTGGGCGCGGAACGCCGCAGCATGGTGGGTACCGGGGATCGCAGCGAAAAAATTCGCACTTACAATTTTCCCCAGAACCGCATGACGGACCACCGCATCGGTCTTACGCTCCACCAGCTTGATCAGGTGATGGACGGTCGGTTGGAACAGGTTGTGGAGGCGCTCACTGGCTTTTACACCACGGAAAAGTTGAAGCACGAAGGCCAGAAAGCGTAACTGAAGGCCGGTGAGTTTCTTGAACATCGGCGCGGCGCTCCGGCAAGGGACCGAATTGTTTCAGCGGGCCGGAATCGACGTACCGCGGCTTACGGCGGAAGTGCTGCTATGCCACGCGCTGCACCGGGAACGTCCGTACCTTTTCGCGTACCCCGAGCGGCAACTGACCGAGCTCGAATGGATTCACTATGGCCGCCATCTGCACCAGCGGTTAGAAGGGAAGCCGACCCAATACATTACCGGTGAGCAGGAATTTTATGGTCGCCCTTTTCGCGTGACTCCCGATGTACTGATTCCGCGGCCCGAGACAGAACACGTTGTGCAAGCGGCGCTACCGATGTGCCGGGGCAAGGTGGTGGATGTGGGTACGGGCAGCGGTGCCATCGCCATCACGCTGGCGCTCGAAACCAAGGCGCAGGTTTTCGCAACCGACATTTCGGAACGCGCTTTGGCGGTGGCGCGCGGCAATGCCGTAGAGCTTGGCGCCAATGGCCAATTCCTTCTGTGCGATCTGCTGTCCGCCATTGAATCGAACTCGGTCAGCCTGGTGGTCTCGAATCCGCCTTATGTGCGCGACGGCGGAATTACGCAACGCGAAGTGCTGGAGTGGGAACCGCGCGGTGCGTTGTTTGCGGGTCCCGATGGCCTGGACGTGTACCGCCGGCTGATCCCGGAAGCGTGGCGCGTGCTTCAGCCTGGTGGAGCTTTGGTACTCGAACTTGGCTACGATTCGCTCGCCGGCGTACGCGCACTGCTTGGCCCTCGCTGGCGTGAGCCGACCGTGATTCCAGATCTGGCCGGCATTCCTCGCGTGCTAGTCTCCGAAAGAGCAAACTAGACACATGCGCACGATTTTCCATCTGGACATGGACGCTTTTTTCGTCTCCGTGGAAGAGCTGTTCGACCCATCGCTCAAAGGCAAGCCGGTGGTGGTGGGCGGAAAATCGAACGAGCGCGGAGTGGTCTCGGCCGCCTCTTATGCGGCGCGAAAATTCGGCGTGCACTCTGCCATGCCGCTCCGGCGCGCCTATCAACTCTGCCCGCAGGCGATCTTCGTCGAAGGTCACATGGAACGGTACAGCGAATATTCACGCCGTGTGTTCGATGTGCTGAACAGCTTCACCCCGCTGGTGAGCATGGCTTCCATCGATGAAGCTTATCTGGATATGACGGGCACGGAGCGCCTCCACGGGCCGCCTTTGCGCGCCGCGCATCTGTTGCACGAAGCCATTCACAAGGCGACCGCGCTGAATTGCTCGGTCGGAATTTCAGCATCCCGCCTGGTGTCAAAAGTTTCTTCCGATCAGGCGAAACCAAATGGTGTGCTCTGGGTGCTGCCTGGTTGTGAAGCCGCGTTTCTGGCGCCGCTCGATGTGCGCAAAATTCCCGGCGTCGGGAAGGTCACGGAACAAAACCTGCATCGGTTGGGCATTCGCAAGGTGGGCGATATGGCCAAGCTGGAAGACGGTGTGCTGGAATCGCGCTTCGGCGCATGGGGCCTCGCCATGGCCGGCAAGGCGCGCGGCATCGATGCGGGCGGTTGGTTCGATACTGCCATCGGCGAACATGCCGACCCGAAATCTGTCAGCCATGAGCATACGTTTTCTATCGATACAGCTGACGCCGATCAGTTGGAATCCACGCTCGCTCACTTGGCCGAACGCGTAGCCCGGCGCTTGCGCGAGCATTCGCTTTGGACCCGCACTGTGCAGGTGAAACTGCGTTGGACAGACTTCACCACCATCACGCGCGCGCACACGCTGCCACGCGCCACGCAGCTCGATATCGATCTGATTGAAGCCGCCCGCTTGTTGTTCCGCGCTAACTGGAAGCTCGGAACTGCTGTGCGCTTGCTTGGCGTGCAAGCTTCGCAGTTCGATAAGGAAGAGGCCGCGCCATCGCTGCTGGACGATAGCCGCGACCAGCGTTGGAAGCAGGCCCTGGGCGCGGCAGACCGTTTGCGAGACCGCTTCGGGGAGAGTGTCGTCTCGCTCGGCTCCGGGTTGAAGGGGCGCTATCGTGATCGAGTGCAAGAGAACCCGGCCGATCTCCCTGGCAAGGATTCCAAGTGATCTTCTTCGGTGCGGAGGATTGCCAGGATTTCTCCATCGCCTTAGAACTTGAGTGGCTGGAAACGAACGGGCTCGGCGGATTCGCCAGTTCCACAATTTGCGGATTGAACACACGCCGCTATCACGGGCTCTTGACTGCCGCGCTCAATCCGCCCACGTCGCGCTACGTGCTGCTCTCGAAGTTAGAGGAGACGTTCGTGCTGAACGGCCGCGCCTTCGAACTCGCCACTAACTGCTATCCGGGCGCGGTGCATCCCGCTGGCTTCCGCTTGCAGAGTTCGTTTCGGCAAGACCCCTTTCCGGTGTTCTCCTGGCAGATTGAAGACATCGAATTGAACAAGACGGTGTTTCTGGTGCATGGCGAAAATACGGTGGTGGTGCGCTATCTATTGCGCGCCCAGGGTGCGGCCGCCCGCCACAATTGCACGCTGCACGTTCGTCCACTGATTGCCTTTCGAGATTTCCACCAGCTCACGCATGCAAATGGAAGCCTGAACGGTAACGTTGCACAAGAGGATGGCTTGGCCCGCATTCAGCCGTATCCCGATCTGCCGCCGCTGTACTTTGCTCACGATGCCGAATCCTGCGAACCTGCCGGAGAGTGGTATCGCAATTTTGAATACGTGCGCGAGCGGGAGCGCAGCCTCGATTTCGCCGAAGACCTTTACCAACCTTTCACGCTGCACTTCGATTTATCCCGCGGGATTCAGGCCACTGTGATCGCATCACTCAGTCCGCGCGATGCGGCGGATGCGGCCGACCTTCGCAATGCCGAACGCGATCGCCGCCGGCTGCTGCCCTCCGTTCAGACGGATCGCTATCTGGTGAAGCGGGGGGAAGGGAAATCCGTAATCGCGGGCTACCACTGGTTTGCCGATTGGGGGCGCGACACCATGATCTCGCTCCCCGGCCTGTTCAGCGGCACGGCCCATCGTGAAGCGGCGTGCGAAATACTGCTCCAGTTCGCCCAAGTGGTAAGCGAGGGCATGCTGCCCAACCGCTTCCCCGACAGCGGCGCGGAGCCGGAATATAACAACGTGGACGGAACGCTGTGGTTCTTCGAAGCAATACGGGCCGTGCTGTTGGTGCAAGGCGAACGCAAGTTCGTGCGGGAGCGGCTCTTCCCCACCATGAGCAATATCGTGGAGCATCATCTGCGAGGGACGCGGTTCGGAATTCATGCCACGCCCGATGGATTGCTGCATGCCGGTGAGCCGGGTACGCAGCTTACTTGGATGGATGCTCGCTCCGAAGGTCGCGAAGTGACGCCGCGCGCCGGTAAGCCGGTAGAGATTCAGGCCCTTTGGTACAACGCGCTGTGCATCATGGCCGACCTTGCTCCCGAAGGGCCGTACGCCGAAATTGCGCAGCGTGCCAAGAGCAACTTTGCGGAATTGTTTTGGAACCCGGCGACGAATTTCCTCAATGATGTTGTCTGCTGTGATGGAACGTTTGACGCTTCACTGCGGCCCAATCAGATCTTCGCCATTGGATTGAAACACAAAATTCTGGATGACGAGGCAAAGACGCGGGCCGTCCTGGAAGCGGTCGAACGAAAGCTGCTCACCCCCTACGGGCTTCGCACGCTCTCGCCCGACGATCCTCGGTACCGCGGCCGTTATGAAGGCGATTCCGCCAAGCGCGATGGCGCCTATCATCAGGGCACAGTCTGGCCTTGGCTAATGGGCACTTTCGTTTCGGCGTACCTGGACGCGTACGGTCACTCGGAAACAGCGCGCGAGCAGGCCAGAGGCTGGTTGCGGCCGCTAGCTGAATATCGAGATGGCCCTGGACTGGGCAACCTGCCTGAAATTTTCGACGGCGATGAGCCTCAAACCGCTCGCGGTACCATTGCACAGGCCTGGAGCATAGCTGAGTTACAACGCTGCTTGCGGTTAGTAAGTTGAAAAATTAGTGGAAGAAATCGGCCGCTCTGAACATCCATTTCCCTCATGAAGCAGATTGCTCTCAAGCACCTTCGCGCCGTCCGGTGGTTTCACTGGATCAACTTCCCGCTGCTGGCCATTATGATTTGGACCGGCCTCTGGATTTATTGGGCCAACGATGTATATCGCATCGGGTGGGGCGACCTCACGCTGCTCCATTTCTTCCCTGACAGTTTTTACAACCTGACGCATACGGACCATAAGCTGGCCCAGGGCATGGCCTGGCACTTCGTGGTGATGTGGGCTTTCATTCTGAACGGGATCGCCTACATTGCGTACACAATAATTTCGGGCGAATGGCGCAAGCTGGTTCCCGGCAGGCACGCGCTGCGCGATGCCATTTACGTAACTCTTTACGATTTGCATCTGCGCAAAGAATTGCCAGCGCAAGGGAAGTACAACGCCGCGCAGCAGATCTCTTACACCGCCATCAGCGTAATGGGCTTGGGCTCCTTCATCACCGGGCTCGCCATCTGGCGGTATGTCCAATTCTCCTGGCTCGCTACGCTGCTGGGCGGCTACCCGGCCGCGCGAATGGAACATTTCATGTTGACCATCGGGTACGTTTTGTTCTTCTTCGTGCATGTGGCGCAGGTGGTGAAGGCGGGTTGGAACAACGGGCGTTCCATGATCACCGGTTATGAAGTGGTGGAGACGCCGGAGGTACGTTCATGAAAGATCCAGCCGATTTCGATATGTCCCGCCGCACGCGCCGCAGCTTGCTGACGGGCGGTATCGCGGCTGCGGCAGGTGCCGGCTTATGGGCGTGGATTGCCAATTCGCCTTCCGAAGAAGGCATACCGCGAGCCCTTCGCCGTGGGTTGCAAGTTAACGAAAAGCTCTCGCGCGGCATCTTCAACGGCAAGCGCCTGGCGCCCGAGTTTCCGCTTGACCAAGCCGTGAAGAAAGTGCGCGTGAATGAAGACATCGGCATGAGCGACGATGTAGATCGCGCGACCTGGAAAGTAAAGATCGAAGGAGCGGATGGCCATCCGGCCTCGGTGGAAGTGCCGCTTGCAAAGATCAAGAGCCTGCCTCACGCCGAGCACGTGACGGAACTGAAGTGCGTGGAAGGCTGGAGCCAGATTGTGCACTGGGGCGGCGCGCGCTTTGCCGATCTTGCCAAAGAATTTCCGCCACCGCCCGACACGCAGTATGTCGCGATGGAAACTCCGGATGGCGAATACTACGTGGGGCTCGATCTGGAGAGCGCCCTCCAGCCCCAGACGCTGCTGGTTTACGAAATGACCGGAGAGCCCATCACGGAAGAGCACGGCGCACCGCTGCGGCTCTGCATCCCGACCAAGTACGGGATCAAGAACATCAAGCAGATCGGCACCATCCGTTACACCAATGAGCGCCCGAAAGATTATTGGGCGGAACGCGGCTACGATTGGTACGCGGGATTATAGGTTAGACCAATTGGGAGTTGCCAAGGTCACTGAATCGCTCTCACCCTGGCGATGTTACCCTTTGCCTTGAGCCCCACTGAGCGCAACCGTCTCCCCGTCCTGGACGCCATCCGCTTTGTCTGCGCCTGTTGGGTGCTTTTTTTCCACGCCGGCTTCCTGCCCTTCACCGCTGGCGTCGATAAATCCACTCGCGCGGGCCTTGCGGTCCATGCGTTTTCGAGCAACCTCTTTTACGGGAGCGCCGGCGTCATCGCCTTCTTCGTCATCTCCGGCTTCTGCGTCCATTACCCCTATCGCGAGCGCCCCGAAACAAACTGGCTTTCCTATTTCAGCCGGCGCTATCTGCGCATCGGCATCCCTATGCTGGCCGCGTATCTCATCGCGCGCTGGGTGGGCGTCGGCGCCATCGAAGAGGGCATCATGTGGACCCTTCGCTGCGAACTGGCCTATTACACGCTCTATCCCTTGCTGGTCCGCGCGCGCGTGCGCTTTAGCTGGAACATGGTGCTCGGCTTCTCCGTCGCTCTCTGGATACCGTTTGCGATTGCGCGGCTCGGCCTGCACATCGGCATGCCTGACGATCTCTATCGCTGCGTCGCCGGCCTGCCCTGTTGGATCCTTGGCGCAAAACTCGCGGAAAGCAACGTACACAAACTGCGGCCCGTTTCCACTCCCGAAATTTGGACCTGGCGTTTGGGCCTGTGGGCCATCGCCTCCACCATGTCGTTTCTGCACTTCCACAGCCCACTCAACGGCGACCTCACTCACACGCTCTTCGCCTTCCCCGTTTATTTTTGGCTGCGTCGCGAAATCCAGCGCTACGATTACACCGGTAACGTCTCCAGCCTGCTAGCCTCTGCGGGCTTGTGGAGCTATTCGCTCTACATCATGCATGTGCCGGGCCTCGATCTTTCCGAACCAACGCACTTCGCCAACCTCGGTTTCATCCTGAATTGGGCGCGACGCGTTGTGATGATTCTGGCCATCAGCTACGTTTTCTATTTAGTGATTGAACGGCCCAGTCACTGGCTGGCAAGAGCCATGTCGCGAAGGTTCCGCGCCGTGAAGCCCGCTGAACTGCTGCCGGCGAATTCATGAAAGAAGAAGCCAAGCCGGCTCCCGAGCCGTTCGTCACCGGCGCGATGGACACAGTGGGTGCCGGTGCCATCGGGGGTTGGGCTTTCGATTCGCGAGACTCCTCTCGCCGCGTGCGGGTCGATCTACATTTGGATGGCAAGTATTTGGCAACGGTCACCGCGTGCCTCTTTCGGCGCGATCTGCGCATCCTCGGCGCGGGCGATGCCTTCTACGCCTTCCATTACCCGCTTCCTCCTCAAGCGCAGGATGGCTTCGGGCATGTTCTTGAAGCATTTGTGAGCGGCACGCGGCAGCATTTGAAGCACAGCCCGCTCGATGGATTGAAGCCCGGTTTTGCCTCGCGCTTCCGGCTCCCCACTCTCGACATGCGCTTCGGCCCCAACCCCAAACGCATCCCGCCCCGCCAGGTGCCAAGGCTTCCACGCAAGCCGAGCCGCTCGGAGTTCACGCCATCCGGAAGATCTTTACCGCCCGAAATGCTCACGGGCGTTTCCGTTATCATTCCCACCTTCAACCGCGCCGCCATGTTGGAAGAGACGCTGCTGCGCTCGCTGGAATGCAGGGCCGGCTGCGCGGTGGAGTTCATTGTTGTCGACGACGGCTCAACCGACCACACACCCGAACGCCTCAAGCATCTTGCCGAAAAGCACCCTGCGATTCGATTCCTCAGTGTGGAAAACGGAGGCCCCGGCCGTGCCCGCAATCGCGGCATTGAACTCGCGAACCACCAGATCATTCTGTTTCAGGGCGACGACATACGCCCCGTTTATTCCGATTTTTATCGGCAGCATTTGGAAGCGCATCGCCAGCTGCCGTTTGTTGGTGTCGCGGTGCTAGGCAAGTCAACGTGGCCGGATTCTCAGGAGTTCGAAGTCACGGCAACCATGCGTCACATTCAGGGCAAAGGTCAGCAGCAATTCGGCTATTTCAGCCTGATGCCGTATACATGGCTCGATTGGCGATTTTTCTATACCTCGAACGTCTCGCTGAAAAAACAGGTGTTGACCAATTGGCGCGAAGAGGGCTTCAACCCGCTCTTTCGCGATGCCGCATGGGAAGATGCCGAACTGGCATATCGCCTTTCAGAGGTAACTCCTGGCGGCTTCGGCACGTTGTATTTGCCAGGGCCCGTGGCCGCGCACCACCATCCTTATGGCACGCGCCAATTTATCGAGCGCCAACTTTCCGCTGGTCGCGCCGCCCAGGTGTTCAGCCGTATTCATCCCAACCTGAGGCGTAAGATCGGGCTGGACGTACTCGAAAAAATTCTCAGCTCCCCGGTCCGCGCAGCAGATCTCCATACGCCCCGCACCGACCTGCTCTCGCTCATCGAAGGCCTCCAGGCGTGGCCCTGCTTGCTGGAAGCCGAAGGCACGCTAGGCCAATCGCCCTGGCATGACGATCTGCTGAGCGGTGTCTTCACGGTCAGCTATCTGCAAGGCTACATCCAGGCCAACGAATATCCGTGGGCCAATTACGACGCCGCGTACCGTTACGTTGTGGAGCAGTTTCAAAGCGCCATGCACCAATCCGGCATGTTCGAAGTCTTTGGCCGCGTGCCGCCCTTTGCTGCCGTTGCGCCCGCGCTGCACAAAGCCGCAAAATGATGGAGTCGAATATGGCGAAACATCTTCCGCTGGACGAGTCATGGTGGACTCCATTCAACGACTTGCTGGGGGCTAGCCCAACATTCGGGCCGTTAGCTATCGACAGCGAAATGCTCGGGAAGGGAACTCTTCAGGCTTGGGTGCCGGAAGGCATGAACTCTCTTCCCAGCCGAAATCTGCTGAGTGATATCGACTACCAGGAATCGTTTGGCGTTTGGGAAAGCCTTGTTCAGTCTTTCAGTTGCCACCTGGAACAAGGTGCACGACGACTGATCATTGCGGATACGCGCAATTCCCAACCCCTGTTTCCCGCGAAATGGGAAACGCTGGAACTGTCTTGGTTCATATGCCAATCTCTGCGCGCTTCAACAGCTTCCAACGCCTGCCTGTACCTAACAGAGCGTCAGAACGCAGAGGAAAAATTCGACGACCTGATGAGCTTTGCCGGCGGGTATCCGACTGTCATCACGCTCACCTCATTGCCCCCGGATACGACGATTACACCAGGCGACTATCTGGCCTTAGATGCACCCGTGTTAGCGTCTCTGGTTGCCCGAATCGAGCGTATATTCGTGGGTATCTTTGATGAACGGTCTTACATGGTCTGGAGCCGGTAATCCAAAGAAACGTCTCCCCAAACCGGCGCGTCCAGAGCGATAGCCATCGATGCCAACTTTACAAATGGAAGAGCGGCAAACCGCGACAGAAAGAGATGCCATCTACGGCGAACATGTCAATCCGCAATGGGTAAAGCTCTTGAACGTTCTGCAAATGAACGTTCGCTACGAATCCTGCCAGGGTTCGGAGCTTTTCACCTCCGATGGCCGCCGCATTCTCGATTTTCTTTCCGGATATTGCGTTCACAATGCGGGCCACAATCATCCTGAGATCATCGCCGCCATAAAAGATGAGCTGGATCGGCGCGGCCCCGCCATGTTGCAGAGCCACATTCCAGAGCTTGCAGGCGAACTTGCCGAAAGGTTATGTAGTCTCGCCGGCGGCCGCGTGCGCAAAGCTTTCTTCTGCAGTTCCGGCAGCGAAGGCGTGGAAGCCGCCATCAAATTTTCGCGAGCCCACACCGGTCGCCCTGGCCTGCTCTATGCCGATGGCGCGTTCCATGGGCTCACGTGCGGCGCGCTCTCCCTAATGGGCGATCCCTTCTGGAAACAAGGGTTCGGCCCACTTCTGCCGCACACTCAATCCATCCCTTTCGGCGATCTCGCGGCTCTCCATCGCGCGCTAGCCACCAAACAATTTGCCGCCTTTTTCGTGGAGCCTGTGCAATCGGAAGCCGGCATCCGCTTACCGCCCGAAGGCTATTTCGCGGAGGTGCAGCGTCTCTGCAAGCAGTTCGGCACGCTGCTGGTGATGGATGAAGTGCAGACCGGCATGTATCGCACCGGCCCGTTCCTGGCCAGCCATCATTACAGCGCGGAGCCCGACATGGTCATCCTGGCCAAGGCGCTAAGCGGCGGCCTGATTCCGAGCGGAGCCCTGCTCATGACCGACGCCATCTATAACTCGGTCTACAAGTCGCTGAAGCGCTCTATCGTGCACACTTCTACATTCAGTGAGAACGGCCTTTCCATGCGCGCCGGCTTGGCCACGCTCAATGTGCTGGAGCGCGAACGCCTCGGCGAGCGGGCTGTTCGCCTGGGCGACCGGCTACGCGAACGTCTGCGCCACGAACTTTCCTCCTACGAAATGGTGAAAGAAATTCGCGGCATCGGCATGCTGAGCGGTATCGAATTTCAACCGCCCAGGCAACTCAGCCTGCGTCTGCCCTTTGAGGCGTTCATGAAGATCCATCCCGGCATGTTCGGCCAGATCCTGGTGATGCGTCTGTTCCGCGATGGCAATGTGCTCGCCCAGATTTGCGGTAACAATTTTCTGGTCCTTAAGGCCGCGCCGCCTCTTATGATTGAAGAGGGGCAGATGGAACAGTTCGTACGGTCGATGAAAGATGTAGTCGAAATTGCGCATCGCTCGTCCTCATTTTGGGCCGAAGCGTTGGGGCTGGCCAGGCGTGCGGTCGACCTATGAGAATCGTTAGCGCCGCCAGTTCTTTTCCTGCACATTACTATTCGCAGACGGTCTTACTCGAAGCTCTCAAGCAGCGCTGGGCCGGAAAGGTGGATGCCGAAAAAATCCACATGTTGGAGCGGCTGCACTCACGCGTCGGTGTGGAGGGTCGCTACCTGGCTTTCCCTCTGTCCGAATACGAATCCATCGAGACCTGGGGGCAGGCGAACGATCGCTGGATCGAAGCTGCAACCGACCTGGGCGGGCAGGCTCTCTGCCGCGCGCTGGCGCAAGCCAATCTCCAGCCTACGGATCTCGGCGCGCTCTTCTTCGTCTCCATCACCGGTGTTTCCAGCCCTTCCATCGATGCGCGCCTCATCAATCGGCTGGGCCTCTCCACTCACCTCAAGCGAATCCCCATCTTCGGTCTGGGCTGTGTCGCTGGAGCGGCCGGCCTTGCTCGCGCCGCCGATTATGTCCGCGCATTTCCCGATCAGATCGCCGCTGTGCTCTCCGTCGAACTCTGCTCCCTCACCATTCAGTTCGACGATTACTCCGTCGCCAACATGATCTCCACCGGCCTCTTTGGCGATGGTTCCGCGGCAGCCCTCATCGCCGGAAGCGATTGCCCGAACATTTCCGGTCCCGCCATTCTAGCCACTCGCTCCGTCTTCTATCCTCAATCCGAAGCCGTCATGGGGTGGAAAGTTTCTGAAAAAGGGTTTCAGATCGTTTTATCCGAAGATGTGCCGCTCTTCGCGCGGAAACTCGCCGGCGATATCGATTCCTTCCTGGCCGAACGCAACCTGGCGCGCGCCGATATCGGTAGCTGGATACTCCACACCGGCGGCCCGAAGATTCTGGAAGCTACCGCCGCCGGGCTCGGCCTGCCCCGCGAGGCGCTGGACGCCTCCTGGCAATGCCTCAGCCGCACCGGCAACCTCTCTTCCGCTTCCGTCTTGTTGGTGCTGGAAGAATTCATGAAGAATCGCAGACCTCTTGCCGGCAGCTATTCCATCCTGGCCGCCATGGGGCCGGGCTTCTGCGCGGAACTGGTGCTGCTGCAATGGTAAAAGCCGCAACGGTAAAAGCCGCAACGGATGTTTTCATCATTGGCGGGGGCCCCGCCGGTCTCGCCGCCGCCATTGCCGCGCGCGAAAAAGGCTTCACCGTCACCCTTGCCGATGGGTTCGTCCCCCCTATCGATAAAGCGTGCGGCGAAGGCTTGATGCCGGACAGCCGTGAAGCGCTGGGCCGCCTGGGCGTCTATCCTCCGCCGGAGTGTGGGGCGTCGTTTCGAGGTATCCGCTTCCTGGGCGAAGGTGGCACCGTGCAGGCGGCTTTTCCAACCGGCCCCGCCATCGGGCTGCGCCGCGTGGTGTTGCATGGCTTGCTCATGGAGCGTGCCGCTTCGCTTGGTGTTAACTTGCGCTGGGGCGTTTCCGTTCGCGGCGTTTCGCGCGATGGCGCCGTACAACTCGCCGGTGGCGAAACGGTGCGTACCCGCTACATCATCGGTGCCGATGGCCAAAATTCCCTCGTGCGTCGCTGGGCCGGTCTGGAAGCCGTGAGCCACCACAACCGCCGCTTCGGCTTTCGCCGCCACTACGGAATCAGGCCATGGTCGGACTATATGGAGATCTATTGGGGCCCCAGGTTCCAGGTCTACACCACGCCGGTGGGCTCGCGTGAAGTTTGCGTCGCCGTCATGTCCCGCGACCCCGCGCTGCGGCTCGATACCGCGCTAGCCTACTTTCCGGAACTGGCCGAGCGCCTCCGTGATGCGCCAGCCTCCTCATCCGACCGCGGCAGCGTCATCACCTCCCGCGGCTTCCGGCGTATCCACACCGCGAACGTCGCCCTGATCGGCGACGCTTCCGGCTCAGCCGATGCCATCACGGGCGATGGGCTCTGTCTCTCCTTCCAACAAGCCGTCTTGTTGGCGGACGCGATGGCCGGCGGCAACCTGGCGGCATATCAGCGCGCCCACCGGCAGATTGCCCTGCGCCCCCGAATCATGGGTGCGTTCATGCTTTCCCACGCGCCGTTCCCGAAATTGCAGCGGCGCGTCTTGCAGGCTCTTTCATCGCGTCCGGAACTCTTCGCGCACATGCTGGCCATGCATGTGGGAGCCAGTTCTCCCACGGAATTTCTCACCCGCGCCGTGCTTCCTTTAGGCTGGAGAATGCTGACCGTATGAAGGTCGCCCTTCTGTTCTTTGCCGCCGCGCTCAGTGCATTCGCACAGCCGCAAACCATCGAACTCGACCCCGCGCGCACCGACATCCGTTTCATCCTGGGCGACGTTCTCCACACCGTGCACGGCACCTTCAAGTTGAAGCGCGCGACTCTTCGCCTCGACCCCGCAACCGGCAAAGCGAGCGGGGAAATCGTAGTAGACGTAACCAGTGGCAACACCGGCGGCGGAGCGCGCGACAAGCGCATGCACAAGGAAATTCTAGAGAGCGCACAATACCCGGAAGCGATCTTCACTCCCGATCGCGTAGAAGGCAAGCCCGCCGCGATGGGCGATTCCTCCGTACGCGTCCACGGCACCCTTACCATCCACGGCGCCCCGCACGAGCTGACGCTTACGGTGGAAATTCACGGGGCCGCAGGACATGTGACCGCGGACACGCACTTCACCATGCCCTACGTGGAATGGGGCATGAAAAACCCCAGCAACTTTATTCTGAAGGTGGGCAAGACCGTGGAAGTGGAAATTCATGCGGCGGTGAAATAAGAAACAGTTATATCGGCGTATGCCATTATGCAAACGGAGGATACGCCATGAAAGCTGTCGAGTTTGAAGCCACGATGAGCCAAGGCGGGGAGATCGTTCTTCCGGCTGAGTTTCGCGGAGAAATCCCGGCGGGGCAGCAACTGAAGGTGGTGGTGATGTGAGAGGCCGGATCGGTCGACGCGGCATGGCGCGCAGCCGGGCGGCTGAGATTCGAAGAAGCGTACAGCGCCGAGGACGTTATCTACGATCAACTCATTAAATGAAACTCCGGGTCGCTGAAGTCGTATTGATCCGCATGCAGTTTCATCAGGCTCCGGGCTCCGAAAATTCGGCCCGCGTTGCTCCTGATCGATCCGGGTGACGAGTCTTTTGTGGCCGCGCCCATCACGTCTCAGCCGAGGGCATCTGAGTTCGACTTAGTCGTCACGGACTGGTTCGTCGGCTCGGGGTCTGCTCAAGCGCCGATCGTGAGGCGCTGGCAAAAATTACTATGCCGCGTATTTTGTCCAGCATGAAAGCGATGCGAATCATGACCGATTTTGCTCCTGACGCAGATTTGGCTATGCGCGTAGCGAAGGTTCGCCGCATAGCTTGAACGATCCGAAATGTCTGCACTAATCGTCGTCAGGAACCTCGGGTGGAGTCTCGATCTAGAGGCGGAGTTGGTTTAAGTCGGCGATGCTGATAGCTCGGTCACGCTTTCCGCCAAATGCAGGCGGACACCCTCAGGAAAAAGTTTCCCAGCGGCCCGATCTTCGGCATTGGCCGCCGAAAACCAAACGCCCCAATTCGTCGCCCAAGCGCTTGGCGGTATCAGGTTCTTTCTCCCCGCGAAAGTGGTTCGCCAACTCGTCGAACTTTTGATGTTTTCTCTTTTCAGCCTCGATACCGTTTTCGATTGTTTCGACCAACATGCGCGTTGCGCTTAGTCTTCGCGTCTTAGCCACGGCGTGCACCTGCGTCGCTGTCATCGCCGGTAAGCTCACGCTTTGACGAACGGCTTTCTGCTCGGCTCTCGTTGCACCATTATTCACCAAGTTGGTGAGGATGCCGTAACTGAGGGCGAATAAAAGAAGAAGATGATAAATTTGACATATGGGTGCGAGTAAAAGCTTTTGCGTCCTCTAAGCATCGTATTTCTTGTGTGGTTAGTCATCTTCGGCTACACCTACGTCGGCAACGCTCAACATCAACACAGACACCGTCCAGAAATCCGTAGTATTTCTGTATAGTTCGGATCTCAGCGGGAAGACCGACGATCCTCAAAAAAGTCTTAACACAGGCTTCCTGTTACGCGTACCTCTCGCTTCGGATGAAAAGAGGAGTTACATTCTCGTGGTAACTGCCCGCCATATAGTCGATCCACAGTGGGCGAAATGTGGTATCCCAAATCCCCAGATAATGTATGTTCGCTTGAACAAATTGGGTGGCGCGCAAGGCATTACTTTTGTACCGCTGCCCCTCGTGCAGAATACGAAGTCACTGTGCATGCATCCATCTGATGAGAAGGCAGATGCTGCGGTATTAGTGGTTCAATCGCCAGACACGACGCTTCAGGCTGTAAATGCCGAGGGAATCCCCATTTCGGATTTTCCGACTGACGACGAAATGAAAGCAATTGGGGTTGGAGATCAGATAGCTTCTGCCGGTTTAGTACCGGGATTTTCCGGTAGCAACCGCAATCGCGCTTTTTTCAAATTTGGCTACGTATCCAGCATTTCCTATGAAAAAATCAAACGCGCTGCGCGGCGCAACCTGCTTACAGTATTTGCGGCTGGTTCCTTGCAGCAAATCTTCTACCTGGAAACAGTGGCTCACCTGTCTTCTTCGTGCCGCCGGGGCCCCGGCTATATTATTCGGCTCCAGTGTAGGGCGGCCCGTATTGCTCGGCATTCAATCGTCCAGTCTTATTCCGGCTGATTTAGCTGTAATGACGCAGAGCAGCTATCTCTATGAAGCAATCCAGCGTCTACAGCTACCAGGTGCGAATCTTCATAGGGGTCAGCTTAGTCCACCGCAGCATAAATAGGTTGGCCGCCAAGTTACCATTCTTAGGTTCAGGTTCTGTCCACCGCCAGCCCGTAAGCGGAAGAGCGCGCCCGGCTCGGGCAAATGCTGGGCGCGACCTGCCTCGAAAACCCTCATAACTTTTTGCTAACATATAGCTTCAGCACTTCACCCCAGGGACACTCCATTGAAAGTAGGATTTGTAAGTTTAGGCTGCCCGAAAAACCTTGTCGATAGCGAGGTCATGATGGGCCTCCTTTCCGAACGCGGCCACGAACTCACCCCGCGCCCCGACGAAGCCGACGTCATCGTCGTCAACACCTGCACTTTCATCGATCCCGCCAAGCAGGAATCCATCGACACCATCCTCGAAATGGCGCAGTACAAACAGTTCGGCCGCGCTCAGCGCCTCGTCGTCGCCGGCTGCATGGTGGAGCGGTATCGCGGCGAGATCAAAGACCAGCTTCCCGAGGTCGACGCTCTCATCGGCACCAATGAACTCGATGGCATCGTGGCCGCGTGTGAAGGCATCGAAGCCGCCGCCGGGCCCCTCGTCCCCTATCTTTACAACGACGAAACTCCGCGCGTCTTCACCACCCCCAAGCACTTCGCGTACATGAAAATCGCCGAAGGCTGCGATCATCCCTGCGCCTTCTGCACCATCCCCCAGTATCGCGGCGCCTTCCGCAGCCGCCGCTTCGAATCTGTCATCTCGGAAGCCAAGCGCCTCTTCGCCCAGGGCGTCCGCGAGATCAATCTCATCGGGCAGGACACCACCTGTTACGGCGAAGATCTTGGCATGAAGGACGGCCTGGCGGAGCTTCTCGCGCGCCTGGCCCAAATCGAAACCGAGCGCGAAAAATGGGTTCGTTTTCTCTACGCGTACCCGAACCGGCTCACCCAAAAGCTGCTCGATACCATCGCGGCCCATCAGTCGCTGGTCAAATATATTGATATGCCGCTGCAGCATGCCAGTGCGCCGGTGCTGAAACGCATGAAGCGCGGTGCTTCGGGCGACATTTTCCTCAAGCTCCTGGAACGCGCGCGCGCCACCATCCCCGGCGTCTCCATTCGCACCAGTTTCATCGTCGGCTATCCCGGCGAAACGGATCGGGATTTCGAAACGCTCTGCCAATTCGTCCAGGTCGCGAAGTTTGATCGGCTCGGCGTCTTTTCGTATTCCGATGAAGACACGAGCCAAAGCTATCTGCTCGACGGCAAGGTGGACGCCCGCACCATTTACGACCGCAAGCGCCGCCTGATGTCCCTCCAGCGAAAAATCTCTCGCGCGCGCAACAAGCTTCTGGTGGGCCACGTCGTCCCCGTCCTGGTAGAGGGCCTTTCAGCCGAGACCGACCTCCTCTGGCAAGGCCGCATGCGTTCGCAAGCTCCGGACATCGACGGCGTCACGCTCATCAACGATTTCGAAGGCGCGGCGCCCGCCCCCGGCCAGATCCGCCCGCTCCGTATCACCGAATTTCACGATTACGATTTGGTCGGCACCCTGCTCGCGTCAGATGAGCCTATCGAAACCATGATGAACGCGCCCACCGGAGCTTTCGCAATGGAACCGAACGTGCCGCAACTGATTCAGCTTCGATGACCCACCCGATCCTGACACAATGCCCCATTTGCAAGAAAAAGGTCAAACTCGGTGCTCCCGATTTCCCCTTCTGTAGCGACCGTTGCCGCACCATCGATCTCGGCAATTGGGCTGACGAAAAGTACGTTATCTCCGAACCCCTGCAAGCCGGAATGATGGAGCACGACGAGGATTCCGAATAGTTGGCCGCCCGCGGCGTAGCTTGGTGGAGCGCCACCCGCCTCCTGGCTACCTGGTTCGGCTGCGGTCTGTTCCCCAAAGCACCCGGAACCGCCGGCTCACTGGCCGCCGCCCTCCTGGTAATTCCCTTCCTCGCCGCCCCGCCGTATTTCTGTTTGCTCGCCGCGCTGGCCCTGTTCCCGCTTGCCATTTGGTCGGCTGGCGCCACCGCAAGGCAAGTAGGCCGCAAAGACCCTCAGCTAGTAGTCATCGACGAAGTAGAAGGCCAGTGGATCGCACTCTCCGGCGCCACGCATCTGAACTGGCGCTCGCTCGCCCTCGGTTTCCTGCTCTTCCGCCTACTCGATATCTGGAAACCCTGGCCCACCCGCGCGCTCGAACGCCTCCCCGGCGGCTGGGGCATCGTTCTGGACGATTGCATGGCCGGAATCTTCGCCGCGCTTGTCTTATTCCTCTGCGGATGGTTGAAGCTGTACTAGCTTTGGTCCGCTGCTCAGTGAACAAGAAACGGATTCACGACTCGGACCCGGCCGTACGTCTGCCCGTTGTTCAGATCTTCCGAATAAACAGTCTTGCATTGAAGCGCATCCGCAGCCGCCAAAATAGCTGCATCCCAATACGAAATGGAATAACGTGCGGCCATTTCGATGGCGACTTTCACCAAACGATCGTCGATTGCGTAACAGGGGAATACCAGCAACTGCTCAATCCAATCGAGCGCCTGCTCCGCACTAATAGGAGTCTTGGACTTCCTCGTAACCGTGACAAAAAACTCCTGCAACACTTGAACCGAAGTCGCGAACTTTTCCAATTCCAAAATTTCTAAAGCCCGCCGCCGCTTGGAATCCTCAATTCCGCTGCGGCTTGCCGCGTAAACGACCACATTTGTATCCAGGAAAACTCTATCGGCGCTCATAGAGTTCGTCGCGATTTACCTTAGGCCCCAGTTCTCCCTTTGTTTCCTCGCTCAATTGCCTCATCCGCAAGCGCGCGGCCTTGGCCCTATCCGTCTGTAGAGCAATCCCGGTCAAGTACTCGCGAACCAATGCATTGACAGTGCAATTCCGCTCCACGGCATATTTTCGAACGGCAGCCAGCACCTCGTCCTCCACACTCAGCGTTATATTCTTCATTTACACAGTATATCGATTACTGTGTGACCGGCCCGCCCAGCGTTTTACGCCGCGCTTGTCTTATTCCTCTGCGGATGGTTCAATTTTTATTAGGCCCATGGCAATTCGTCGAGATACCCGTCCCCAAATCGCGCAAGTCACCCCAGAGGCCGCGATCACAGGCGGCGAATTCCAGATTTCCGGCAAATATTTCGCCAAGACAGACCGCCCCCGCGTCCGATTCGGTGAAGTTGCCGCCCCCATCGTCATCGGGTCCGATTCTTTCGTCATCGCCCGCGTCCCCGAAGGTGCCTCCGCCGGCGAACTCACCATCGAAAGCGGCAAACACTCCAGCCAGGCCTGGACCTGCGACCTCGGCATCATGATCGCCGACAACCTGCATCCCGTCGCCAATCCGGCCGTCGATAAGTTGGGCAATGTCTACAGCACGTTCAGCGGTTCGCGCGGCCAGAAAGTGCCCGTCGCCGTCTATAAGATAGATCTGAATTACAACATGAAGCCGTTCATTAATGACCTGATGAACGCCACCGGCCTCTGCTTCGATCAGGACGGCATGCTCTATATTTCCAGCCGCTTCGACGGCGTCGTCTACCAGGTCACCCCCAACGGCAACATGTCCGTCTATGTCGAAGGCATGGGCGTTGCCAGCGGCCTCGCCTTCGATGAAGATAACAACCTTTACGTCGGCGATCGCAGCGGCACCATTTTTAAAATTAGCCCGTCGCGGCAGATTTTCGTGTTCGCTACTCTCGAACCGTCCATCTCTGCTTACCACTTGGCATTCGGTCCGGATCGCTACCTTTACGTCACCGGCCCCACCACCTCCAGCTTTGATTCCATCCATCGCATCAGCCACCAGGGCGATGTGGAAGTTTTTTACCGCGGCGTGGGCCGTCCGCAGGGAATGGCCTTCGATGAACAGGGCCGCCTCTACGTCTCCGCGTCGCTCGCCGGCCGCAAAGGCATCGTGCGCATCACCGAAAATCGCGAAGCCGAACTGGCCATCTCCGGCCCCGGCATTGTGGGCTTGAGCTTCACGCCGTCACAGGCAATAGTCGTCTCCACCACCAACGCACTCTATCGCGTGGATGTCGGTGTCAAAGGCCGTCAGTTTGCCTGATGTCGTGATGAATACTGCTGTAAACGCGGAAATCATCGCCGTCGGTTCGGAACTGCTCACGTCGAAGCGCGTCGATACCAACTCGCTCTACCTCACCGAACAGCTCAACGATCTTGGCATTGAGGTAACCACGAAATATGTGGTTGGCGATGACCGCGCACGCCTCGCGGAAACCGTCCGCACAGCCGTCTCTCGCTCACGCGTTGTGCTGCTCTCTGGCGGCCTCGGTCCCACCGAAGACGATGTCACGCGCGATGCCGTCGCCGAAGCGCTCGGCCGAACCCTGGTCTTCCATCCGCATATTGCCGAAGAGCTGGAAGCCCGCTTCACGAAAATGTTTCGTGTGATGCCTCAGATCAATAAGCGCCAAGCCTTTCTTCTCGAAGGCGCTGAACTGCTCTCGAACGATCGCGGGACAGCGCCAGGCCAGTGGATCGACCATAAAAACTGCTGGGTCATGTTGCTCCCCGGCCCTCCGCACGAATTGAAGTCCATGTTTGGCCGCGAGTGCCTTCCCCGCCTGGAAGCGCGCGTCCCCAAACAATCCATCGAAACTCTCGTCTTCCGTGTGGCCGGTATGTCCGAATCCGATCTCGACCAGACTATCTCCCCGGTCTACAAGAGATACGAAAACCCGGTGACCACTGTGCTAGCCCATGCCGGCGATATTCAGGTCCACTTACGCGCCCGTTGCGCGACGCCGGCCGAAGCCTCCGCTCTGCTTTCCGAAGTAGGTACCCAGATTGAAGCCCTCCTGGGCGACCGTATCTATTCCCGCGACAGCAGCTCTCTTGAAGAGACCGTAGGCGCTCTGCTGAGCGATGCCCATGCCACCATCTCATTGGCCGAAAGCATGACAGGCGGCGCTTTGGCGGATCGCCTAACCTCCGTGCCCGGCAGTTCCGCTTGGTTCGCCGGCGGCTTCGTTACCTACTCGAAAAAGATGAAATCGCAAGCTCTGGGTATCCCGCTCGAAGCAATTGAGCGCCACGGCGCGGTCAGCAAGGAAACCGCCGAAGCAATGGCCCTCGCCGTCCGCGAAAAGATGGGCACCACCTATGGCCTCTCCGTCACCGGCAACGCCGGCCCCACCACCGACGGCCAGGAAGCCCCCGTGGGCATGGTCTATATCGGCATCTCAGACGCTCGCGGCACTGATGTCTTCCACCGCCAGTTCATCGGCGATAGGCCCCGCATCCGGTCCTTCGCCGCTCAGATGGCGCTCGATATCCTGCGCCGCCGTATCGCCTAACTCGCCGAGCGTTTAACGCAAGCCAGCCAACACTGCCTTGCTCACCTTCGCCACAATATGCACCTGCGGGTCCACCACCTCAGCAATGTCGTAGCGGATGGAAGTTCCCAGCACCACGTTCGATTCATTGGCCGATAGCTTGTAATCGCGTTCCAGCCAACGCGCCAGCTCCGTAGTTGCCTCCCGCAAAGCATCCGGAAGCGAGCCCGCAATTCCCGACGCCATCAGATACTCGTCATCCTCGAAACGCGGGCCGCCAGTGCTCTTGCCGCGAATCAACTGGACGGAAAATTCCAGATCCATCGACGTCTCAAGCGCGTCTCCATTCAGTTCGCCGTCGCCCTCCATAGCGTGGCCATCGCCCACGAACAAAAGCGCGCCTTCCTGGAACACCGGCAGATACACGGTGACACCTTCACGCACGCCGCTGTAATCCATGTTGCCGCCCCATGCCCCCAGCCAGCCGGATCGAAAAGTTTGGTTCGCCGGAGGCGCCACTCCCACGCAGCCCATCATCGGTCGCAGCTTCACACGAAAATTCTTCAGCCGGTCCGTGGGCTTGGCAAGCGAAGCGGTTCCGTTCTGCCGGTCCAGCTTCCATTCACTGTCAAACTTTTCATCGAATTTCGCATCGCGGTAGTAATGCGCCGAAACCGCGCTCGACACAATCCGGTCCCCGCTCACCGCTGAATCGCGGTTGAGGCGCAAGCGCACAAGCTTAATCGCCAGCGTGTCTCCAGGCATCGCACCCTCCACATAAAACGGGCCAGTCTCCGGGTTTCCTCCTAACGACCGCCTCACATGTTGAGCATCGTTTCCCCCAGCATCTACAGTCGATGTCTTAACGGTGTCGCCAGATTGGACATGCAGCACCGGCGGGATCGTTCCCGAAAATGTCCGATGGAACGCGGTGGGTGTGAAGGTGTGAGTCTTCGGTTCCGATGACGTCGCAGGCATACGCCGCGCCTCCCAGGAAAACTCATCGTCACCCTGCTTCACACTGCCGGACATCTCATCGCCCTGCACCCGCCCGTCCAGCTTTGCCCACTCTTTGCCGTTAGGTCGCATGCCGGTCAAGTGCACCGCATCGCCTTCCACACTCCCCGCCAGCTTGATCTCGTTCAGCGTCCCGGTAACCTTGCTCCCTTCCGCTTTCAACTCCACGCGCGCGCTAGCGAACCGGTCGCCAAAGCGCACCAAACGGAAATTCCATTCGCCGCTCACGTCGGCCCCGTACGCGGTGAAGCACAGCATTGCCAGCAACAGTTTTGCCATGCTATATAGTACGTCGCAGGGACGGTTAGGTTAGGCTCAATCCCAAATCACTTGAAGCCTTGGATATTCTTCGAACCTGATATCGCTTGTCAGAATCGGAATATCTTCAGCAAGCGCCTGCGCAATCAGGAGCCGGTCAAACGGATCATGGTGATTGCGCCGATAGGGAAGCTTCGCAAGTTCCTCCAAATGAAACAACTGGATGTGAAGTAACGCGGCGTTTATGCCCTTGATGGCTTGGTGAATGTCCGTGGCGGAGCGTCCTAGGTTCGGCTTGTTAATAATCTCCCATGCACTGACAACGCTGACAAGGAATTTGCTACCGGGATCGTTTAGTATTCGCTGTACGGCGCGGGGCAGCTTTACTCCGGCCATCCCCTTCACTAGCACGTTTGTGTCGAGCAGGATCCGCATTTTCCTCCTGTATAAACTCAAACTTTCCTTCGATCCTCTGATCTTCCTCGGTGCTGTCCCACCCGTCGTAAAGGTTCACCTCGCCTGCCCAGGAACCCCAACCCCGCAAAGTGTCCGTCTTTTCCACTACGCTCAGTTGAACCCTCCGTTCCCCGCGATTCGTCAGGAAAACCTCCTCGCCCGCTAAGGCGGCTTTCACAAGCTGCGACAATTTGGTCTTGGCTTCCCTGATTCCGACGTCCATGCTCTTTATTGTAGCTACATCGGGAGCCCACGCCGCCGATTGGCGCGCACTCACCACCAACAGCACCGCGAGCCTGCGCGGCGTGGCCGCCGTAAACTCTCTTGTCGCCTGGGCCACCGGTACCAAAGGCACCGTCCTCCGCACGAACGATTCAGGCAAACACTGGACATCCGTGCAAGTTCCAAACTCCGCATCCCTGGATTTCCGCGACATTGAAGCGCCCGATCAGACCCGCGCCTGGCTGCTCGCAAGCGGCCCCGGCGACAAATCTCGCGTCTACTTCACACACAATGCCGGCGCCAACTGGCAACTCCAACTCACCAATCCCGACCCCACCGGCTTCTTCGACGCCATCGCCTTTTTCAACAAACGCTCCGGCATCCTTCTAGGCGATCCCGTAGAGAATCGCTTCGTCATCTTCACCACCACCGACGGCGTACATTGGCAGCGCCGCCAGGGCCCCGAAGCGCTTCCCGATGAAGGAGCCTTCGCCGCCAGCGGTACCTGCCTAATCGCCCGCGCAAATGGCGAAGCATGGTTCGGCACCGGTGCCGCACGCGTGTTCCATTCGAAAGATTTCGGCGCTACTTGGACTGTTGCCCAAACGCCCTTGCGCCATGCAGGCAAAGCCGCCGGCGTCTTCTCGCTAGCCTTCTACAACTCGTTCCGCGGCATCGCGGTCGGCGGCGATTACACCAAGCCCACCGAAGCCGGGGCCAACGTGGCGCTCACCTCCGATGGCGGCCTCACCTGGCACGAACCGCCCCAGCGCCCCTCCGGCTATCGCTCCGCCGCAACTTATCTCTCGCGAACCGAAATTGTCGTCACCGGCACGAACGGTACGGACATCTCGCATGACGCCGGGCAAACCTGGCAGCCCCTCACGCCCCTGGGCTACAACGCTGTCACCGCGCACAAGCGCCATCTCTGGGCCGTCGGTCCCGAAGGCCGCATCGCCACCGCCCAGTGATGGCTACCCGAACTGGTGTTCAAAGCATTTTACAATCCGGCTTACCGGAAAAGCGTGTAAACGGAAACCTGTCTGATCGTTACTGCCGACTGACCGTCGTTGGCAATCAGGATTCTGAATATCGGTCCATACACTGGTACTCTGGCACCGCCCTGTTCCTTGAAAGTGAACGAATTTCCCTTGATCAAGTTTGTTACCGCGAAGAATTCTCCCGCGGCAGCCTAAGCCATCAGGATTGAAGTTCCACCCAAATCCGATCCCGACGCTGAGATCGCAATCGCGACATCCTGAGCACCGCTCATATCGAGAGAAACTTGTCCGTAGTCTTAAACGGAGCCGCGGCAATCGTAATATCTTTCGTTAATACCACTCGTATACTGGTCGCCGCCGGGAGTTGCTGTCGCAAGCACCCCGGAACGCGCCGGCGCTGTCAAAGCTTTTCCAAAGTCGCCGAACCGCTCCAAAGTACTTGCTTTGTCTTCAGCGTAAACCGGCATCGCAAAAGACAGAGTCATAATCAAGAAGGTTGAAACTCTTTGTCCGCACATATGTGGTTTAACTTACGCGGTAAATCGAAAATTTCAATACCATAGGGAGTGACTGGCAATTCTGAAAGTACTCCCGTACTAGACAGACTGGAGTCTCCCATGCTCCATACTTGTATTAGTGCAGGGTTTATCGATGCAACTCATATTGCAAAAGGGGCCGTCTGCAGCGGCTGGTCGCATGCGTTGGACAGGCCGTCTCTTGCTGTTGACTGCTTTCACAACCTGCCTTCTCTCTGCCCAAGCCCCCAGCTTAAACACCATCTCACTCCCCGATGCCGTGTTCGGCCCTTCCATTTTCGATGCATCCGGCAATCTTTACACCTATCAGTTGGGCCCCGTTAGCACAGGCGCGTACCAGACCACCAATGGCGGTGGAACCTGCTTGTTCAGCAATGGATTTTTCGGCGTGCCAGGGCCTTGCCCAGATGCCTACGTCGGAAAATTCGATCCTTCCGGACACCTGATCTTCGGCACCTATCTGGGCGGCAATACCGCCGACGTCGTCACTGGTATCGTACTCGACCCCGCGGGCAATGTTTTCATCACGGGTACCACG
>Ga0123338_10000449_pt1 | contig 42106 bp, 35 predicted proteins | sample grotaG_FD_89793 | JGI IMG/M metagenome (GOLD analysis project Ga0123338, IMG submission 89793) | Glacier valley bacterial and archeal communities from Borup Fiord, Nunavut, Canada, to study Microbial Dark Matter (Phase II) -... | ecosystem: Environmental > Aquatic > Freshwater > Ice > Glacier ... | reverse complement strand
CATTCAAAGCAGTAGGCCCTTCGCCGAACCCAATGAATGCCTTGCTTCCGATCACGAAAGTAACAGCACTTGAGCGTGTAGCAACTGAGGCACTTGCCATGACAGTCGTCCACGTGTCGGCAACTGGATCATAAGCGAAAATGTCTTTATAATAAGATGTTGAAAATTCACCTGTATATTTTCCAAATCCATAATAGAGTGTTCCATTTATAGTAAAAGCTGATGCGCCGATCCTGCTGCCTCCTGGAAAATTTGCCTTAGCCGTCCAGGTATTCGCTGTCACATCATACGAATAAAAAAGATTACCATAAAGACAGTAAATCATTCCATTATATACAACCGGGGAAACACCCGCTGCATTTCCCAATGGAGTGGTGTCACTTATCTTTTTCCATGATGTTGGTGATCCCTCGCTTTTAAAGTCAACCGCTGGTCCATAGATTGTAACACGATCAGTAATGACATAGCTTTTCACATAATATGTTTTGCCGGCAATCATACCTTCTGTTGCCATTCCGAAAAAATCATGCGTTGGTGTTGAACCAAGTGACAATCGCGAAGAGTTATAAATCGTCGGATTGGATTGCATATTCCATACGAATCCATAATCCATGATCTTTTGATCACTGCCAATGCTCTCGAATTTTCCATTAAATCGGGCACCTGCCGATGTAATATTGTCTGCCGGTTGTGTCAATATAAGCGGATAGGTTTGCGGGTAGTCTGGCGCATCACAGCTTAATACAGTAAGCAGGCCTATTATAAGATAGAGTATGTTTCGCTGCATAAGTTTAAATATGAAATCCACCAACAAAGAAAAACCCAGAGTTATTTAAAGAGAAGAAATCAAAATCTCCGCCAGGCATTAGACTATATCTTGTCTCAAGGAATATTCCTTTCCGATTCGATAGCGGAACTTCAACACCAAGACCAAGGTGAAATCCATAAAAAATGCTGCTTGTCTTTGTTAATTTGGTAATAGTAGTAGTATAAGTAGTTGATTCGTTAACAACAATATATCCGGGACTGTCAATGGTGACAAAGGAAAATGAACCCGCCGCCCGCATATACGGCTTGATTCGTGTGCTGGTGAGAGAGTACTTCACACCTATTGGTATTGTCACCGAATTTACTTTAAGCTTCATATAACTTGCCTGCGCAGATACATCTGTGAATAGCATCGGCTCACTGTGCGTCATGAAAAGCTCAGTGGTAAAGTATAATTTCTTCTGCGTATAAACAGGAAACTCTGCAAAAACACCTGCCATCATCGAACCCACCTGACTTTTCATCGGCACATTTGAGCCCTCGGTATGATAGATAACAACTTCATGCGAAAGCGAACCATACCCTGCAAAGACGCCGAATCTTCTATATTGAATGTTATTCTCATTACATTTACCTTCATTGGACAATTGCACTGCATTCCTGACAGATCCTTTCGAATACCGTACCCTCGAAAAAACATTTTCATTCTGGCACTGAAGGCGTTCTTTTAGTACGGTTCTGAAATTGCTTTTAGTCAATGTTATCCAATCCGTACCCCGGTTGATCAAAAGTGAATCACCTTTCTTATATAAGTTATTATCACCAAGCTCAAGCTGTTCAACAAATACATATTTTGACTCAAAAGGAAGAGACTTGAATACTCTTTTCTGGAACTGATATTCTTTAATATCGTTTGCTGTGTAGTTGAGACCTGGCAACTTCCTGTCAGTCTGAAAAAGAATTTTCCCTCCCTGGAGACGGGTTACATATCCGCGGAAGTGAGTCGTATCTTTCAAAACATAGTCAAGGGCTTTGATCTGCGCAAAGCCGGGAATGCATGAAACAAAAAGAATCACACAAAAAAATTGTTTTAACAGCATCGCAAAAGGCATAATGAAATATGTGAATTTTTGTTTTCTCAAAACCGCATTCTGAAAAGAATGCGGTTTGTAGGCATAAAGCGCAATGCAAGAAAGAAGAATTTAAAATAGAATCAAAACTTTCGATTGAAGAGGAAACCACGGAAGTAAAACTTGCTGCGGTGAAGAGATCTTAGTTCAAACCTCATCCAACAGGTTACTAATCATTAACTACCAATTACTTAAGCAAAAAGACCGCTACTTACGAAGCGGTCTTTTTTTATTAATGATTGATAACCTATTATCCTATCGCTACTCTCTTAAACTCAGCAACAGTCAATCCCTTTGTAACACTATCCAAATACTGGGCAACAGTCTTTGAACTGTCCTTTACAAAGATCTGTGGAAGCAGTGTATTATCCTTAAAGAACTTGTTCATCTTACCTGCTGCAATTTTCTCAACCATGTTTTCTGGTTTTCCTTCTGCGATAATAAGTGCTTTCGCGATCTCAAGTTCTTTTTCAATAACAGCCTTATCAATTGATTTTTCATCAACAGAGACAGGGTTCATCGCTGCGATCTGCATACCAACGTCCTTACCGGCGTTAGTAACATCTTTTCCGTTAACACCTTTCAATGAAACCAACACACCTAATTTATTTCCAGCGTGGATGTATGCAACAACCGCTTCACCTTTCATAGTCACGTAGGAGCTAACATCCACACGCTCACCGATCTTACCAACGAGCTCAGTGATCTTCTCAGCAAGTGTTAAACCACCAACGTTGATAGCAAGCAATTCTTCTTTCGTTGCAGGCTTGTTCTTCACTGCTGCTTCAAGAATCAATTTTCCAAGGTGCTGGAAATCATCTGTCATTGCAACGAAGTCGGTTTCGCAATTCAATGCGATCAAAATACCTTCTTTCTTATCATCCGATACATTAATAAATACCGAACCTTCTTTTGCTTCTTTATCAGAACGGGAAGCAGAAACCTTCTGCCCTTTCTTTCTCAGTATTTCAATGGCTTTTTCAAAATCGCCATCGGCTTCGGTCAATGCTTTTTTACAGTCCATCATACCGGCACCGGTCATGGTGCGCAGCTTATTTACATCTTGTGCTGTTATGGTTGACATATTAATTTGAAAATTAAATAATTTGAAAATTTGAAAACTCTATCGTTAACTATTCCGCTCCTCTAATCTCGCGAAGGTCGGACTTTGTCCGTCGTAGCTTCAGCGAAGTTAGGACCTTGTCCGCCGTAGCTTTAGCGAAGGCGGAAAACAAATCGTCCCGCAACCGATAAGGGAAGCAGGACGATCAGTACGTTGCTATCTATCGGTTACGCTTCGTGAACCGGTTCATCCACTTTACGCTTCTCTTCTTCATCTTTCTTAGAACCCATATCTTCCTTATCTTTCTTACGTTCTTGCAACGCTTCTTCTATGTTCTTGCCAATGTACTTGGTAATGATAGAAATTGACTTGAATGCATCATCGTTTGCCGGGATCGGGAAATCGATATCAGAAGGATCTGAGTTTGTGTCCACCATTGCAAAGACAGGGATATTCAATTTCTGGGCTTCAGCAACAGCAATGTGTTCGCGCTTTACGTCGATCACAAACAATGCAGCCGGTAGGCGGTTGAGGTCCGTAATGCCACCCAACAATTTTTCAAGCTTTGCTTTTTCACGCGACTTCATAAGGCGCTCGCGTTTTGCGAGACCTGCGAATGATTCGTCCTTCATCAACTTGTCGATCTGAGCAAGTTTTTTTAATGACTTACGGATCGTGGCAAAGTTTGTAAGCATACCACCTAGCCAACGTTCTGTTACAAACGGCATGTTAAGTCGTGTTGCTTCTTCAACGATGATATCCTTTGCCTGTTTCTTCGTAGCCACAAACATGATCTTGCGACCAGAACGAACGATGTTCTTAATTGCAAATGTTGCTTCTTCCAGGCATCTCAATGTCTTGTTAAGATCAATGATGTGAATACCATTGTTCTCCATGAAAATGTATTCAGACATTCTTGGATTCCATTTGCGGGTAAGGTGCCCAAAATGAACACCTGCTTCCATCAATTCCTGGGTTGTGATTTTATCTGCCATGTAATATCTACTATTAGCGTTTGCTGAATTGGAATTTCCTTCTTGCTTTTCTGCGACCTGGTTTCTTACGTTCTACCATTCTTGAGTCACGTGTAAGCAATCCTTCTTTTCTAAGCGCAGGACGATTATCATTATTAATATTAACCAATGCACGTGCAATGCCCAAACGGATGGCTTCCGCCTGTCCTTTGTTACCACCACCTTCAACATTCACCGTTACATCGTAATTGCCTTCGAGCTTTGTAAGAGTAAGTGCTTGTCTCACAGTGATCTGAAGAATTTCAGATGGGAAGTAAGTCTTGAGTTCGCGGTCGTTGATTACGATTGCTCCGTTACCTGGCTTAACATAGACCCTGGCAATGGATGTTTTTCTGCGACCTATGGTATTAATGATATCCATACTTTATTAATAATTCTGTATTTGTTTTTTCCTTTCTTCGAATTTCAGCGCTTTTGGCTGTTGTGCTTCATGTGGATGAACGGCTCCGGCGTAGACATGCAGGCTTCTGAAAAGTTCGCTACCGATTCTGTTCTTTGGCAACATGCCGCGTACGGCATACTCGATCAATCGTTCAGGAAACTTTGCCTTGATCATATTCGGAGTTGATTCCTTTTGACCGCCATTATAGCCAGAGTGAGTGAAGATCACGCGATCAGTCCATTTCTTGCCCGTCATCTTTACCTTTTCAGCATTGATAACGATAACGTGGTCACCACAATCTACGTGGGGAGTGTAGCTCGCCTTATGCTTGCCACGGATTACGATGGCAATCTGGCTCGCTACGCGGCCTAGAACCTGTCCTTCGGCATCTACCAAGACCCATTGCTTATCAGCAGTGGCCTTGTTTAAATTCTTTGTTTTAAAACTGATCGAATCCACTTGAATTATCGGTTAATCTCTATAAAAATCACAGCCCTCCTCAAAAAGGGACACAAAAGTAGATCCAATAGTTAGATTATGCAAGCCAGTTTTCGTTTTTACCGGACGTTTGCTGAAAGTTGCTTCACAAGCGCTGTAAAGTCCTTAGGATAAGGTGCTTCCGTAATAATTTTTTGCCCATCCAGGCCTGAAAATTCGAGCGAAAAAGCATGTAGTGCCATTCTTTTCATCAAGGGAAGTTCCTCTGTTTCCTTCTTGACCTTAAAATTTCGCTTTATGGAAGAAATCAGGAATGGTTTTCCTCCATACATTTCGTCACCGGTTATTGGTGCTCCCAAGGACGATAAATGGATACGGATCTGGTGCATTCTGCCCGTCACAGGGCGGCATTCGATCAGTGTATGGTGGCTATAATTCGCAATAGTTTTAAACGATGTTTCAGCCTCTTTCCCCGCCCCCGCCAGCTTAACAGTGCCATCGTTCATTTTTAATATCGACTTATTCACAACCACATTGTCAAAATCGTGGCGTCCATCGGCAACAGCATGGTAGACCTTGCTTACCTCCCTATGCTCAAATTGAAGACTCAGATGTCGGTATGCCACCGGATTACGGGCGATTGCTAAAACACCGGAAGTATCTTTATCGAGGCGGTGGCAAACTTGCGGATCAGGTTCAACTTCACGGGCCATGGCGAGGATGTTGTTGGGTTCAACACGGTCGTCGAGGGTTGAAATAAAGGGAGGTTTGTTTATGAGGATGTAGTCTTCGTTTTCGAAGAGAATCAAATCGTCAAAGGAGGGATTCTTTTTGTTCAAGGTTCTTTCGATGTCCTGTTTTTTATGTTCTGTGTTCTAGGTTCTATGTTCTGGGTTTCTGAATTGATCAGGTTTTCCGTCGAGTTCAATCTGTAAATATGAAATCCTTGATGCTACCTTTAATCGGAGCAACGAATCAAATCAGGATGGCAAAGGTAGATAAGTTTGAGGATTTAGAATGCTGGAAGTCTGCCAGGCAACTTGTCAAAATGGTATATCAATTTTCCGAAACAGGAAAACTCGCAAAAGATTTTAGCACAAAAGACCAGATTCGCAGAGCCTCGCTTTCTACGATGAACAATATCGCCGAAGGATTTGGCAGACATGGCAACAAAGAATTTCCATCGATTCCTTGATATTTCACAAAGCTCCGCTGTCGAAGTCAAAAGCGTCACCTATGTTCTGGAAGACATGGAATACTTTAACACGGATACTATTTTATTACTCAGGCAAAAGGCTGATGAAACAAAAAAACGTATGCTGGCCTTAATGCGCTACCTGAAATCCTTCTCACAATGAACAAACCTAGAACACAGAACACAGAACCTAGAACAATCTTAATTCTGGCACGATTACTAATCCTCATCATCCTTTGACTTCTGCAACTTAAAGCTAAACGTCGAACCTTTTCCAACTTCACTCTCCACTTCAGCACGGCTTCCATGTCCTTCAAGGATATGTTTTACAATGGCCAGACCAAGACCTGTGCCACCTTTCTCTCTGCTGCGACTTTTATCCACACGATAGAATCGCTCGAAGATCCTTGAGAAATGTTGTTGCGGTATTCCGTCTCCGGTGTCGGTCACAGATGTTGTAATATTCTTCTTCGATGTTTCGAATGAAATTATTACTTCACCACCTTCACCAGTATAATTAATGGCATTGGACACAAGATTTGTCACTACTTGCGTTATGCGTTGCCAGTCAGCATGTACTAATAACTTATGCTGAGGATCCATCAGCTTTAGCCTGATTTCTTTTTTCTCGGATTTCTCTTCCAATTGATCAACCACTTCAGCGCAAAGCTTGTGAAGATCAATCGACTCAAACTTCATTTTAATATCTCCTGTTTCTATCTGCGAAAGCGTTAGCAGATCCTGCACGAGCACATCAAGTCCATCAAGACTTTTCGCTGCTTTCTTTAAGAAACGTGTGCGAACATTTTTATCGTTGACCGCTCCATCCAATAATGTATGGACAAATCCCTGCGCAGCGAAGATGGGAGTCTTTAATTCATGAGATACATCAGCAATAAACTCTTTGCGAAACGCTTCAAGCTTTTTGAGCTCATCTATTTCCTTCTGCTTAAGTAATGCAAAAGAGTAGATTTCTTCGTTTATATTTTTTAATGGATTGAGTGCGCCGGATTGTTCTTTCTTGATTCCGCCAAGTTCTTTCTTACGCAGCTTGCCAAGCATTTTATAGATCTTATTGATCTCGCGGAAGATCAGGAACTCGAGTACTACATAAATAGTGAGGTATGATCCTGAAAAGCTGATCACTCCGGCAACGAGCAGACCTTCGCGGCTCACGCTTTGAACCAGCGATAAAAAGAGGACTGTCACCAAAGCGATGAACACCGCCAGGAGCAGGGCCATCGTTCGGGCACTATAGACCATGCGTTAAATCAGATTGAATTTGTAACCTACACCTTTTACAGTTGTAATGTAGTCATCTCCGATCTTTTCTCTCACTTTTCTAATGTGAACGTCAACTGTACGGGCCAAAACATACACGTCAGAGCCCCAGATATTTTGCAATAAATCGTCGCGACTGAAAACTTTATTCGGATTTTGGGCCAGAAAAAACAAAAGCTCAAATTCCTTTTTGGGAAGATTGATCTCCTTGCCCTTTATTTTAATAGTATAGCTTGAACGATCGATAATCAAATCACCGACAGTAATCTGTGCTGAAGTGGTTTTACCTTTTGATTCCCTGCGGAATAATGCACTGATCCTGCTCATCAAGGCACGTGGCTTGATTGGCTTGGTTATGTAGTCATCTGCACCCACATCGAATGCGGCTACTTCTGAATATTCCTCTGAACGCGCTGTCAAAAAAACAATAAATGTGTTGACAAGATCCGGCATAGCCCGCAACTGGCGACAAGCTTCAACACCATCCATGTGTGGCATCATGATGTCAAGCAATACAAGATCTGGTTTGAACTTCCGTGCAATGTCTACCCCGAGGTGGCCATTGAGTGCAGCCTTCACTTCGTAGCCTTCTTTTTCAAGGTTATACTTTAATAATTCAAGAATGGGTTCTTCGTCATCTACCACCAGTACTTTGTAAGCGGCTTTTTTACCCATGTTTTCTCTGATTTTTGAACAGTTAAAAGTAGACAGAACTGACTCTATTTTAAAATGGTGACTGCGTTGTTAACAAATCCTTAATTTACTTAACATAAACAGGTATTGGGCTACCCAACAAGACGAATTCTCATATTGAGACACATTCGTCAATGATTTAAGATAGGAATTTGGCACTAGGCACTGGGACACCAACTTATAAGTTTAGGGCGGTTGATTCAATAGCGGCTAACCTATCAGAAGGATTCGGTCGATATCACTATAAAGAAGCTAAGAATTTTACATACTATTCAAGAGGATCTTTGTTCGAAAGTAGGACATGGCTTAGCAAGGCGCATAACAGAAATCTTGTTGATGAGTCATCATTTCTCAAAATGAAAAACGACCTCGATGTAATAGGGAAAATGCTCAACAGTTACATTAACACTCTCGGTAAAATAGGGCAAACCCCCAATGCCTAATGCCCACTACCCAATGCCTTTTCATAAAAATGGGTACTCTTTTTTGTAATAATCAATCATGGTTTTAAGGTTCCCTCCAAATAAACGGGCCCAATCCTCTTTCATCGTATCATGCTTGGATTCATACGTTTTGTAAGACATGAAATAAGTATTGTTAGGCAATTTTTTTGTGAACTTTCCTGGCTTTCGTTTTCCGGCACTGAATGAAACGGTATCCAATGACTCAACGATGCGTTGTATAAAGCTTTCCTTCTTTTGCTTTTTGTCGCGGATGGGTTGTCTTTCTATAAACGTACCATATAAACTGTCCAACTTTTGAGTTCCACGAAGCATGTGCTCGGCGAGCTTTCTGTAATCGCTATCCTGAAAAAGATATTCATGATATTCTTTTGAGGTGTCACCTCGTGTAACAGCAAGAAATTCTTCCGCTCCCCTGTCGCCAATAAACGATGCAAGGTTCTCATTAAAGTCAGAACTGTCTTTAACATAAATCGTAGAATGCACCATTTCGTGAATGATCAGGCTTGCAAGATCTCCGTCACTTCTTCTTAGCATTCCACTAAGGATAGGATCGGTAAACCAACCCAGTGTGCTCCAGCCGCCCGGATTACGAATACTTACATCCCAGTGCTCTTTTTCGAGCGACTCCTTTTCTTCTATGGCTTTTTCTTTGCTGAAAAATCCTTTGTAAGGGACTGAGCCTACAACGGGAAACTCCCATCGCTTTTCTTTTAGTTTGAAAGGCTCACATGCAATAACAACCCACATCAGCTCCTGACCTTTCTGGTCATACATGGTCTTGTAATTATCTGTATCATTCAAACCAAATGAGTCAATTGCAAACTGCCTTGCTTTCTGAATGAGCTTTAACTTTGATTTTAAGGAATCAGGATAGGAAGGATCACTGATAAATTCTTCTACAGGTCTTGCTTCACGAATTATTTTCAACTGACCTAATCCCTGTGCTACTCCATACGTGATGAGCGGCCAGTAGATCGCACATACGATCACAACTATCCCAAGAACAGCCCAACGTATTTTCTTACCCATGTCAGCGCTTTTTGTTAAAGAAGTGCTTGTCGCGATAGTTTACATACACTCCATAGGAATATTGGAATGTATGATATGATAAATCGAAGTAGGGTTCGTAACGAAGAGTGAGATAAAGATTGTCTGCTACTTTATAGTCATACAAAAATCTGAAGATCATCAGCTGAGGAGTGGGCTGTATGTTTGATGGATCGAAAAAGGAAACAGCAGAATAGATTTTCCCTCCATCGAAAGCCATAAATTCATTTGCATTCCAGTAACTCGCCATTATGTCAATGCCAAACTTTGTTGAAAGAGTTGCATTGGCATAAATTCCACTTCCGTCTTGGTAGGCCTGACGGGAATTGGTTAAATCCTTGTCATATAAATAAAATCCATTTAGCGTTACTTGTCTCAGCACACCATTTATCGGTTGAGACCAGTTTAATCCAACTGCTGTGTTAAAAAGAGTTTGAATAGGGAGACCCGCAATATCCAATTGACCTCCCTGATGCCGTGTCAAAAGCTGAATTGGAACGCTGAGTGATCCGGTGCCAATTTTCAAAATTCGTTTTTGCGTTGAAAGTCCTGCTACCAATTGTTCCTGCTTCGTATCTCTCCAATACTGCATGTATTGCCAGTCGATCCAGATATCAAAGAAAAAGTTGTCGCGCCGCATTTGAAATTGAACGCCGGTCTCAAGGCGATTATTCAAAACACGCTCGAAGTCGTACAGCGGTTCAATCAATCTGTGATTGAGGCTGCTCTCAAGATTTCCGAAAATGAGTGAGTATTCTTTTTTGCTCCATTTGACGGAAAAGATCGGCGCTACAGTGGAGAACGAATTATTACCAAAATCCTTTTGAAAATATCCACCAGCATCGATTCTAACATTTTTAGTAAGATTATAGCTAAGGTAGGGCTGGAATTGGTATCCAAAAAGAGTGTAACCGTCGATTATGGTGCCCGTGTATTCGTTATTTTTGAAGAATCCAAGTGCATTTAAGCCAATGGAAAACCGGCCAGAATCTACCTCTTTAACGGCCATTCGATCTTCGAAAACCTTGTTATTTAGTTGAGCAAATGAAGGAATTGCCAAAAAAAAGGCTGACAAAGGCAGAAAAAAAAGGCGAAATATCATGAAAGCGCAAATTAAGATACTTGGCCGTTAATCGTTAACACTTAGCAAGTTAAAAATCAATCATGTTTTTCGTACACTAAAATTTTTAGCAATTCCTATAAAAGTCGTACAATTGTGTAATAATTTAAAAAAAGAAAAATTGACTGCGTAATTAAAAACAACAATACTATGAGCGACAATAAAAACGACAAGAGCGAAAAAGGTGACAATAAGGACAACAAAGAAAAATTGAAAGCCCTTCAGCTTACAATTGATAAGTTGGAAAAAACGTATGGCAAGGGCACTGTTATGAAACTGGATGACCAAAAAGTTTTGGACGTGCCGGCGATCTCAACGGGATCTCTTGGGTTGGATATTGCTCTGGGAATTGGCGGTATTCCACGTGGACGTGTTACAGAAATCTATGGACCTGAGTCTTCCGGTAAGACAACGTTGACGATGCACATGATCGCTGAAGCTCAAAAGGCAGGTGGACTTGCAGCATTCATTGATGCGGAACATGCTTTTGATAAGAGTTATGCTGAAAAGCTGGGTATTGATACTGAGAATCTTTTAATATCTCAACCGGATAATGGTGAGCAGGCGTTGGAAATCGCCGAACACTTGATCCGCTCCGGCGCAATTGACATTATTGTTATTGACTCGGTTGCTGCACTTGTGCCGAAGGCGGAGTTGGAAGGCGAAATGGGAGAAAGTAAAATGGGACTACAGGCACGCTTGATGTCCCAGGCATTGAGAAAGCTTACAGGTACTATTGCTAAAACTGGTTGCGCATGCATCTTCATCAATCAGCTTCGTGAGAAGATCGGTATCATGTTTGGTAATCCAGAAACAACAACTGGTGGTAATGCATTGAAATTCTATGCATCTGTTCGTCTGGATATTCGTCGTATTGGTCAAATTAAGGAAAGCAGTGATGACATTACCGGCAATCGCGTGAAGGTGAAGGTTGTGAAGAATAAAGTAGCGCCTCCATTTAAGGTTGTTGAATTCGACATCATGTATGGACGAGGTATTTCCAAATCAGGTGAGATCGTTGACATTGGTGTAGAGCTTAACGTGATCCAGAAAGCTGGTTCATGGTTCTCGTATAGCGGCAACAAACTTGGCCAGGGTCGGGATGCTGTGAAGCAACTCATTGAAGATAATCCGGAACTAATGGAAGATCTTGAAAAGAGAATTAAGGAAAAGCTTTCCGCCGCAGATGGTTCGAAGGTTTTGGAAGAGAAGGAAGCTTAACCAGGACTTCTTATAGGCAGGACTTCTTATAGGATTATAGGATTGCTATGATTTAGCATCCAGCAAAAAAGCCACGAACATCGTGGCTTTTTTTATTAAACTAAATTCTGTGAAACCTGTGGATCAAATCGCGTCATCTGCAGGACCTTTTTAAATCTTAATTCGACCTGATCGCTGCAACCGGATCCAGTCTCGCGGCAACAGCTGCCGGAACAATTCCTGCTATTAATCCGATGACGGAGGAAACTCCAACACCTAGCACTATGTTCTTAAAGCTGAGCGAAACTTCCAGGGACCCAAAAGGAAGGAATGTTAAGATATAAACGAGTAAGATACCGGCAAGCCCGCCAATCAAACTGAGAAATATTGCTTCAAACAAAAATTGAAATAGTATGAAGTAATTTTTTGCTCCCAGGGATTTCTGAAGGCCGATAATACTCGTTCGCTCTTTTACAGAAACAAACATAATGTTGGCAATTCCGAAGCCTCCAACCAAAATTGAGAACCCCCCGATGATCCAGCCTGCAATTCCAACAACATCGAATAGCCCGCTAATGGCGTTGGCAATAGCCTCCGGACGGTTAAGCGCAAAATTATCTTTTTGAGAAGGACGTAAACCTCTTCGCCCCCGCATCAATCCTTTTAGTTCATTTTCAAGCTCCACCAGGCCAAGATCATACTCGTTTCCCTTCACTCCAATAGATGATTGTAATTCATTCCACGCACCTGTTCCCGTCTGATATAACTTTCTAAAAGAAGCATACGGAATAAGTACCGAATAATCATTACTTGGTGTGCCCAGGAAACTCACACCTTCACGTTTCATTACACCAATAACTTTATATCTTAAATCCTTAACTCGTATGTCCTGACCTATTGGATCAGAGCCGGGTGAAAAAAGAGTTTGCGCCACTTCAAATCCAAGGATTGCAACATTTCTACCGCCTTCTACTTCGTCACCAGTAAAATAGCGGCCATTCTCAACATTTATTTCAAAGATTTCATCATAACCGTCACCTGCGCCACGAAGTCCGATCTGTCCTATACTGCTACTACCTTTCTTTATAGTTACATTTCCTTTGGCGGCATAAATTGAAATAGCTGACTTGCTTCGAAGCGTAGCATTCAGGAATTTATACTCATTGATCGAAGGCGTAGGCCTTCTCCAATACTCCCACCATTTGAAAGGTCCGTTTCCTTCAGGAGTGAAGGGCCATTTTCCAACATATATCACGCCTGTTCCGAGAAAGTCGAAACTTGACTTAATATTTTTCTCCAGAGAATCGACGAGAGTGAATACTGCAATGATGGCAAAAATACCGACCGTTACTCCTAGTAACGATAAAACCGTACGTAAAACATTGGATTTCAACGCTTTCCATGCAAATAAAAAACTTTCGGCTATCAGGCGGAGTACAAGCATTGGGCAAATAAACGCGAAATAAGGATTTCGGTTGTAATAAATTGTCAATTAAAACAAATGATTATTTTTGCACCCTCATTAAATCGGCCCCACCCCGACATGGGGGCCAAAGCCCGTAAGCTTATGATTGTGTCTCGCTGCGTTTCCATTGCCCTTCCTCCCGCGGATACCCGTTGTTTGCACTTTCTTTTTTCGAATAAGTAACACTTTAGAGATATAAATAAACCGAAATGAAATTATCAGGATTCAAATTTGACCTTCCCAATAACCTTATTGCTCTTCATCCTTCTGAAAATCGTGACGATTCACGCCTGATGGTTATCCATCGGGATAGTGGAAAAATTGAACATAAAGTATTTAAAGACATCATCAGCTATTTCAACGAAGGAGACGTTTTTGTTGGAAATGACACGATGGTATTCCCTGCCCGTCTTTATGGACGCAAGGAAAAAACAGGTGCAAAAATTGAAGTCTTCTTACTAAGAGAATTAAATGCTGAAATGCATTTATGGGACGTGCTGGTTGATCCAGCCCGTAAGATCCGTGTGGGAAATAAACTTTATTTCGGAGATGGGGATTTAGTTGCCGAGGTAATCGACAACACCACATCACGTGGACGAACAATCAGATTCCTGTTTGATGGAGATTCAGAAGCATTCGATAAGATCGTTGAAACACTTGGAGAGACCCCACTTCCAAAATATATCAAACGTAAAATTGAGCCAGCAGATAAAGAACGTTTTCAAACAATCTATGCAAAGAAGAAAGGCGCTGTCTCTGCACCTACGGCAGGTCTTCATTTTACAAAGCAATTGATGAAGCGCATGCAGTTAAAAGGCATTGACATGACGTATGTAACGCTTCATATCGGACTTGGAACATTCCGTGCCGTTGATGTGGAGGATCTTACAAAACATAAAATGGATTCTGAGAATTTCATCGTTGGACCAGAAGCTGTTAAGGTAGTAAACAACGCACTTGATAATAAAAATAAGATCTGCGCTATTGGAACAACTTCTATGCGATCGCTTGAAACGGCGGTGTCCGCTAATAATCGCCTTAAAGAACGTGAAGGCTGGACTGACAAATTCATCTTTCCACCATACGACTTCAAAATTTGTAGCGGACTTGTAACAAATTTCCACGCACCTGAATCAACATTATTGATGATGGCGTGTGCCTTTGGAGGTTATGATCTAACAATGCAGGCGTATGCGACTGCTAAAAAGGAAAAATATAAATTCCTTACGTATGGAGATGCAATGTTGATTGTATAATTTTCATATTAAATTATTGATCAAGGCCCGTGTAATAGCGGGCTTTGCTGTATAGTAGAATGGTGGATGACTTTTGCAATGGTAATAAGCTAGATCAAAAAGAATGTGAGTCAAAAAGAATATGTGATCATAGTTGCTGGTGGTAAAGGAACCAGACTAAAAAGTATGTTACCCAAACAGTTTATTGAGCTGAATGGAACACCCGTATTGATTCATACGCTCAATGCGTTTTACAAATACTCATCATCAATTAATGTCATTCTTGTTTTACCGGAAGATGATTTCACTCTCTGGGATTCGATCATTGTAAAACATAGTTTTTCTCAACCAGTCATTCTTCAAAAAGGTGGTAATACCCGTTTTCAGTCTGTGAAGAATGGATTAGAAAAAATTAGTGGCCATGGATTGGTAGCAATACACGATGGGGTGCGTCCTTTGGTGAGCACTGATATAATAGCGGAATCATTCAGGGTTGCTGCAATTAAGAGAACTGCTGTCGCATCGGTGAAATTGAAAGAGTCTATTCGCGTAGTTGATTCACATTCCCGCGATTCCATGGCAGACATTCCTGAAGATACCAAAGCCGTTGACCGATCCCGATTTCGTTTGATCCAGACACCACAAACTTTTGATATCGATCTGATCAAAAATGCATATCAAATGAAAGAAGATCCGAGTCTTACCGACGACGCCAGTGTCGTTGAAAAATTGGGACAAGCGATTATTTTATTTGAAGGAAGCTATGAAAATATCAAAATCACCACTTCTGAAGATTTGATCATAGCGGAAGCCCTCTTAAAAAAGAAAAGCTGACCATCGGCCAGCTTCATTATATTTTTATTAAGATTAGTTCAATCGTTAATATTCATCCTCATTAAAGAAGAAATCCTCTTTTGTAGGATAATCCGGCCAAATTTCTTCAATGCTTTCATATGGCTGACCGTCATCTTCAAGTTCCTGGAGATTTTCGACAACCTCCAATGGTGCACCTGAGCGGATGGAAAAGTCAATTAATTCATCCTTGGTGGCCGGCCAGGGTGCGTCCTCGAGGTATGATGCCAATTCCAGTGTCCAGTACATAAATTTTCAAATTTCCGCAAAAATAGAATTAAATACAGCATTGGCAATAGTCACACCGCGATAGTTTCAAAAGGAAAAAACGGAAGTCTTTTTAAATGTTCTATTCACTCTCCTACGATGGATTTTTAGCCAAAAGGACCCATATTTGCCCCTCTAAAAATACTTTCATGGCAGACGAAAAAATCATCTTCTCGATGACCGGCGTAAATAAAATTTACCCACCTCAGAAAACAGTACTTAAGAACATATATCTCTCTTTCTTTTATGGCGCCAAGATTGGTGTGCTCGGATTGAATGGGTCAGGAAAATCTTCGCTATTAAGAATTATTGCAGGTATCGATAAGGAGTTTCAGGGTGAAGTAGTGTCCGATCTGAGCTTTTCAGTTGGATTGCTGGAACAGGAACCTCAATTAGACAAGACAAAAACAGTTCGTGAGATCGTAGAAGAAGGAGTTAAAGAAATCTCCGACCTTCTTAAGGAATTTGAGGCAATCAATGAAAAGTTTGCTGATCCTGAAATATTAGAGAATCCTGATAAGATGGATAAGCTAATTGAAAAGCAAGGAGCTCTTCAGGAAAAGCTGGATGCTGTTGGTGCCTGGGAACTTGATCACAAGCTTGAGCGCGCAATGGACGCGCTGCGGTGCCCTCCGCCAGAATCAAAAGTTGAACATTTGTCGGGTGGTGAAAAAAGAAGAATTGCACTCTGTAGACTATTGCTTCAAGAACCTGATGTTTTGCTCCTTGATGAGCCGACCAATCACCTGGATGCGGAATCGGTACAATGGCTTGAAGAACACCTTCGTCAATACAAGGGAACAATCATTGCTGTTACCCATGATCGGTACTTCCTTGACAACGTAGCCGGATGGATTCTTGAGCTTGATCGCGGTGAAGGTATTCCATGGAAAGGAAATTATTCTTCCTGGCTTGACCAGAAACAAAAGCGTTTGAAAGCCGAAGAGAAAACAGAATCAAAACGTCAAAAGGCATTGGAGCGTGAGTTGGAATGGGTGCGAATGAATCCAAAAGGAAGACAGGCAAAAGGTAAAGCACGTTTGGGAGCTTATGAAAAACTTATTGGACAGGAAGGAAGAGAGAAAGAAGAAAAGCTTGAATTATATATTCCTCCCGGACCGCGTCTTGGAAACAAAGTGATTGAAGTGCATGGTGTCGCAAAAGCTTTCGGAGACAAATTACTGTACGAAAATTTAACCTTCACGTTGCCACCGGCAGGAATTGTTGGAATCATTGGACCCAACGGAGCGGGTAAGACCACACTGTTCAAAATGATCACTGGTTCAGCTAAACCTGATGCGGGAACATTTGAGGTGGGTGAAACAGTAAAGATCGCGTATGTCGATCAGGAACATGATGATCTAAAACCCGAGGATACGGTGTATCAGGCGATTACTGGTGGCAATGATCTTATGATGATCGGTGGAAAGGAAATCAATTCACGTGCTTATGTGAGTAAATTCAACTTCAGCGGAACAGACCAGCAGAAAAAAGTAAAAGAATTGTCAGGTGGGATGCGAAACCGCGCGCACCTTGCCATTGCACTGAAGCAGGGCGGCAATCTTTTGCTGTTAGATGAGCCAACCAATGATCTTGACGTAAATACACTTCGTTCATTGGAGGAGGCACTCGATAATTTTGGTGGATGCGCTGTTATTATTTCCCATGATAGATGGTTCCTTGACAGAGTTTGTACACATATCCTTGCTTTTGAAGGAGACTCCCAGATATTTTGGTACGAAGGAACGTACAGTGAGTATGAAGAAAACAAGAAGAAGAGATTGGGCGTTGATCAGCCACACCGAATTAAATACAAAAAGTTAGTTAAGTAAGTTTCAAGTGCTCGCACGGCAAAGGATAAATTAAATCTTAATGAACTAATCACTAGCAAGTAAAATATGAATATCAACTCAGGATATCGTAACCGCAGGAATAATTGAACGCAGTATCTTAGAAAAAATTCCAACTACATACAGTACAACCTAAGAATAAAAATTTATCGGCGTTATTCCAACTTGCCGGCTTTATTCAATCCATAAAGTAAAAATAGACTGTCAGTGGATTTTTTCACACAATTCCGTAAACCTATCCCAGCACGACATTGCCATATTATGTCATCTATCAGCTCACGTCGCTTTTCAATAAAGCACTTACTGCCTGATGTACCTTTTGTAATTCCTGATGCTGCTCCTGAATGAGACGATGCACATAGGCAGGAATCGCCCCGTCGCACATTGCTAATTGGTAAGCGGCTTGCGCTGCATCGACCCTGTACTCATAAGCTGCAACCACGGTTTGCGACTCTTGTGGCGTAATCGAAGCATTCAAATCTATCCAAAATTGATAGATTGAGCCATTGCGCAAATCTTCTTCGTCTGGCTTAATGACGATCTGCTGAATCTCACGCTTTAAGACACCACCATGTCTTTTGAATTGTTTCTGTGTTGTAGCTAATAATGCCTTAGCATGCAACTCACCCGCAGATGAAACCGCATCAGTGGACTGATCTATACACTCCTCGCTAATTTTTAGCAGGTCATTCAAGACAACTGCTGCATGTTTCATTTGTGTTTTATTCATAAGATAATGATCTCACTATAGAATTCAAGAAACATTTCCTGATCAAACTTATTACCATATATATAATAACTGCCTCATGCTGTATTTCATGAAATCTTATCTCAACCTACAGTTATCCAGCTCCATATTAAAATCACATGCCACATCATAAACAATAAGAATATATAAATTGAAGTCATCGATTAACGACCTTGAGATCCCAAAATGACAATATTAGTAGCTCTCCACTTATAAAAACGTATTAATTTTTATTTACGTAGTGTAGCCACTTTACTAATCTCCTTACTTCTAACGGTTGAGACAGTAGAGTTAATTCCCCATCAAATCATAAGGTAAGTTCAGATTCTTATTGCATTTCGTAAACGTACCTGTCAACTTCTGTAACCTATGCTGGTGTAATTATTTATTCAAGACAAAGTAATACTACTGTTCCTTAAACTTACAACATGACTACAACACGCTGGAGGGCAAAAAAAAAGAAGAATTAAAAGCAAAGGCATTGCAAACTGTGGATGATATTGCGGATGCAACTTTGGCAGCCTTCATTGCTCTCTTTAATATCCTGATAACGGAAGCATTAGCAGCTTGGTTTGGCGCTCTAATTGGAACAAAATCGAAATCAAATGTCTATTATTACTGCGCCCAAACTGTTCTCAATGAAACTAATAGAACTAAAATAAATTAACAGAGCATCATAAAACTGAATAGAGGAAAAAAATAGGTTCTTGTGTGATGCTAGACTTCGCGCCAGGCATCGCTCTAACAATCAGATACCATTTCAAATGGTGGAGTCACTTGTACAAGAATTATAAACAGTCTTTGGACTACATTCCATTTCCACCTCGCATTGGTTGGTTAAGCAAGTCCAAAGACTTGCCTCATAAATGGTGCAAGTCACCGCGCATATTTTTAATTTATATGGATTGTAGTTTAGCGCGAACGCTTGCATCATGTGCCCAGCTTCGACATCAAATGAAGGATTATATACTGCTATAATAAAAACTGAATCACAGTGTGGAACATGTTCTACATTTTATCATTAAAAGATTTCGTAATTTAACCGACTTATTTAGTACCGCACACACGATCCTAATTTCCTTAAACAAATTATAAATTTCTATGCACCAGAAACAAGGGCCCATTATCGTAATCGAAGATGATTTAGATGACCAGGAGTTTATGAAAATTGCATTCCGCAATCTTAACTACCCGAACGAGGTGATATACTTCAGTGATGGTTACAAGGCGTTGGAATATATTGAAGATACCAACACCCAGCCATTCCTGATTTTATCTGACATTAATATGCCGCGAATAAATGGCCTTGAGCTTAAACGTAAAATTCATAATAACGAAGAGCTTAAAGTAAGGTGCATTCCCTACCTGTTCTTCACGACAGGATTAAACCGAAAAGCCGTATTTGATGCCTATTCCATGTCATCGCAGGGATTCTTCATTAAGCCCGATAGTGCAAGAGCACTGGAAGAAATATTGAGAAAAATAATGGAGTACTGGAAGGAATGTTATTCTCCAGGTCAATACGTAGAATAACTAGTAAAATTTTATGATTTACTTTCGGAACTTGGCTTAAGAATTTATTTATCATACAGACTACTTGCTACACAGCATTCAGTCAACTTTGAACACAACTGCCTCCCACGGCCTTATGATCATCAGGTCTTCTTGCCGATAATTTCCAACTAATCTTTCTTTAGCAATAGAATTTAGAAATAGAGAAGAAATGTGTTGGGATGAAAAATTTAATGCAACTAACCATTTTTCCAGGCCCAGTATCCTGTAATAAAGGAAAAGCCCTACATCATCTGTCTGAATCGATTCATATATTCCATACATCAGGATCTTATTTTCCTTTCTGACAGTAACCATTTTCCTGAAGTAATTTAATATTGAATCAGGATCATGTTCCTCGTTGGCAACGTTGATTACAGATCTGTTAGAATTCAGAGTCATCCAAGCTTTGCCAGTGGTAAAGCCTCCGTTGGCGGAATTATCCCATTGCATAGGGCTTCTCGCATTATCTCGCCCGGCATAATTGACTTTTTTAAGAAATTCCTCTTCGCTGATTTTTTGTTTCGCCTGTTCCCAACCTCTTAGAGTTTCAATATCTTTTGATTCCGAAACAGAATTTAGCTTCAAATTAGTCATACCGATTTCATCTCCCTGAAAAATAAACGGTGTGCCTGGCATTGTGAGAAGAAGAGTGAGTAGCATTTTTGAAGACTCTGAATGAAAGTCCTTGTCATTACCCCATCGCGATACAAGGCGCGCGAAGTCATGGTTCCCGAGGAATATACTTAACCAGCCTTTTTCACTGATTGCATCATTCCATTTTTTGAATACATTTTTGAATTCGTCTAACTCCCAGGAAACCGGGTCAAATCTTCCCCCCGGTCCCTGGTCCAAAAACATGTGACCGAAATGAAAGATCAGACTCAAACCATTTCTGGAATCCAAATAATCAAGTGCATTGAGAGGTGTAATTCCTGGCCCTTCCCCAATTGTAAAAGCACCATACTCGTCCGCTACTTGTTTCAATTCTGCTATAAACTCTTTGAGACGCGGGCCATTGGCATAGTATTTTTCAATGGTTTCATTAAAGTCTTGTGTGTCTGCATCGGGGAAATCAGTTCTTTTACTGATCGCTGAAATAACATCAAGCCGCAGACCATCGACACCCTTATCCAACCAAAATCGCATAATTTCTTTTACGGCAGTGCGCAATGGTTCGTGCTCCCAATTAAGATCGGGTTGTTCTTTGGAAAACAGGTGTAAATAATATTCTTCTGTAAGTGGATCAAACTCCCATGCACTTCCGCCAAAAAAGGAAGGCCAATTGTTAGGAACATTATTTTTTTTTCCTGGCCTCCAAAAGTAAAAATCACGATAAGGATTTTGTTTTGATTTCCTTGATTCAATAAACCAGGGATGCAGACTCGAAGAATGATTAAGCACTAAGTCCATCACCAGCTTAATGTCTTTTTCATGCAAGACTTTAACCAACCTGTCAAAGTCGTGCATATCTCCAAACTCTGGCTGAATGCCCGTATAATCGCTAATGTCGTACCCGCCGTCAACATTCGGTGAAGGATAGATTGGATTGATCCACACCGCATTTACACCAAGTGATTTGATGTAGTTTACCTTATCGATGATGCCGGCAATATCCCCCACACCATCGCCGTTCCCATCCTTAAAACTTCTTGGATAAACCTGATACACTACAGCTTCCTTCCACCAGTCCTTCGATTCCATACTGTATTGATTATTTTACAAACAAATTTCGAACAGGAATACAAAACACAGTCAAGCCAAATCCAGGATCAATTATTCTTTCAATGATTGACCGTTACCAGTTGGCTCCTCTGATCCTTCACTCTTGATCATAGTAGTAGCGAATGCGGCGATCACTAAAAAAACACCTGCAAAAGTGATAGCGCTACCTGGATTATTGTTCAACACATTCTTAAGAATGAAACCAAACGTTAAGGTTTGAATGAGCATGGGAATCACAATCATCATATTCATAATACCCATGTATATTCCATACTTTTCCTTTGGGATTTTCCCAACCACCATCAGGAATGGAATACCCATCATACTGGCCCAGGCAATACCAAACCCGGTCATTGGAGCAAATAATAAATATTTATTTTCTATGTGTGGGAAAATCAACAAGCCGATGCCTGCCATCAACAGGCATCCGAAATGCACCATTTTCGCACTGTACCTATTTGCTAACCAAACAAGACCGAATGCTGACAAGAAGGTAGCAATATTATACCATGCGTTTACGAATCCAGTCCACCCTACTGCTTCCTGGTATAAAACAGGATTCTCAGCTACAGAAGTATGCCAAACAGATTTCGCTATACTTTTTGAAGCATTCTGCCAATAGCAAAACATGGCATACCACTGAAACAAATAAACCAAAGCAAGTTGCCACATAATTTTAGGCATGTCTTTGATGGCCTGAAATATTTCCACGAATGTCCCAACAATACTTATTTTCTCTGATCTGATCTTATTCAATTCATCTGCTGTAGGTGGGATCTCCGGAGTTTTACTTATCGACCATAACACTGAGCTAATGGAACACACCGAGCCAAGTAAGAAAGAACCATATACCCATGTTGGAATTAATCCATTTCCTTGCGGTAAATACTTTTGGAAAAAAAATAAGGAGAGATTAGCCAATGTGATACCAAGTCCGGTAAAAAAGCTTTGGGACATAAAGCCACTCGCATGCTGACTAGGAGGTAGCTTATCAGCTACAAATGCGCGGTATGGCTCCATTGCCGTATTATTGCCGACGTCCAGTATCCAGAGAAGCCCGGCGGCCATCCAAAGACTACTGCTGAACGGAAAGAAAAATAAAGTAATGCTGCATAACATTGCGCCGAAAAAAAAGTATGGCTTTCTTCGCCCCCATCGGGGGTGCCATGTCTTGTCACTCAATGCACCAATCACCGGCTGAATCACAAAGCCAGTAATAGGTCCGGCTAAATTCAGAATTGGCAACTGGTCAGGGTTAGCGCCAAGGAAATCATAAATAGGATTTACGGCGGTTTGTTGAAGACCGAAGCTGTATTGAATGCCAAAGAAACCGACATTCATATTGATGATCTGGTAAAGGCTAAGTCTTGGCTTTGATAAAGTCATTGGAACAAAAGTTTTGAGTCAGTTATAGTATCCAACCAATCGAGCATTCACTTCTATTTATGAATGGATCAGCACAGGAGAGTGAAAGCTACTCAAATTATTTAATTGGTTCCACCTGGAGGTTCCGAGATGTCTTGGCCATTTTTTTTCGGGCCATTAATTTTAAACGACTGACTGTAAATTTTCAGAATTGATCACCTTTTTTTATACTTTCAATTAAATATATTTTGGCAATCAATAACTCATTATTGTTGCAAATTGTCAGCTTATTATCTTTACCGGCTCGCGATGTCCTACCCACGTAAACCTCTTCGTAACATATTCAGGATTTGTAAATGAAGCATTACCCGATGGGTTTCCACCCGTAACATGATAATCGGAAAACGCAGCATTCTGATTCATATAAATAGCCCCTGTAAGATTGAACGATACCGGTGTTGCTGCCAATGACATTTCATCTGCTATTTTTTCTTTTATCGCTTCATCCATCGTGTATGCGCCGCATGAAATTGCACCATACTTTATCGCCGTTTCCTTTGCCAATGCAATTGACTCATCCGTATTTTTTGTTTTTATCAGAAGTGCAATTGGTCCGAAAAGCTCTTTGCTGAAAATCTCTTCCTGAGTTGACTTAAGCTCTATCACAACTGGAGTTGCAATACGCGCATTTTTAAACTGCGTGTTCTCAAAAGCTCTTGATGTGAGCCATACTTTTCCAAGTTTTTCGGATTCCAATACTCTGGCCAACGTTTTTTTATTTTGCACGGCACCCAAAACAAATGGACCGGCTTTAGGATTATCCACCAATCCATTCAGGTTGTCAACAAACTTCTGAGCAAACTCATCGAATGAAATTTTTCCCACTGGAGTATTGATACCGTCTTCAGGAATGTAAAAATTCTGAGGGGCCGTACACATTTGTCCGCTATACAAATTTACTGAGAACGCAAGATTGGCAGCTACCTTGTCAACATCCTCCACGGAATCCAAAATCACTGAATTAACACCTGTCTTTTCGGTAAAAACAATTTTCCCTTGCAATGCTTCAAGGTATGATCCGAAGAACGAATTTCCGGTATAATCAATCAGCTTTACATCAGGATGCTCCGCCAGTTCTTTTGTAATCATTTTATCAAATGTGTCTGCGCCCAACTGGCAGATTGCAGGATCCAGATTATTCTCAACCAATACTTTTTGAATTTCTGCAACAATGATTGCGATAGGAAGAATTGCCCCAGGATGTGGCTTTACAATTACAGGATTACCTGTGATGAGACTTCCGTAAATCCCTGTTACCGAATTCCATGTGGGAAACGTTGAACATCCAATAACAATGGAAATTCCTTTCGGAACCGCCCGCCATTCTTTCTTCAACTGCACATTGAACTTACCCATTGGCTTATCCCATAATGCCGTTGCTGGAAAGCGGGTTAATTCTTCATAACCTGCTGCAATAGCTTCCAGTGCGCGATCAGCAGCATGCGGACCTGATGCCTGGAATGCCATCATATAACCTTGCCCGGTTGTATGCATCGTTGAATAAGCGATCTCAAAGAATCGATCTTTTATTCTATCGAGCGATTCTATCAAAATACCTGCACGATCTTTTACACTTACTTTTCTCCATGAATGAAATGCTTTCCCGGCACGTTCAATTAATACACCGGAAGAAAAAATTGGATAAGATACTTTTAATGTCTCCTGAAGATAAGGTGACTCTTCCTGCCCATCCCATCCCTTTGGATCAGGCTGACTTAGTTCTTCAAATTTTTTACCAAGAGAATTCTTAAATTTTGTCTGACCATCTTTATCTGCATTTTCACCATACAATGAGGGCGAAGGATTTTCTGCGTATGCAGAATAAAATGTGCGTGCATGGATTGCATGAATGGCTTTCGTTAACGTAGACTCATGCTTTTCGAAGAGATTCATAGATAGTTCTTAATTTTTACTTTTGAGCTCCAAAAACTTTTTTCAACAGGTCCGTTGTTCTTTCGAGAGGATTATCCCGGATTTTTCTTTCTTCAATTGCGATCATTGTGAATAGTCCCTGCATTGCCCGTTGCGTAGCGTATTCATTCAAATCAGGATTTACTTTATCAACAAATGGGATCTTGTTGTAGGTAGTAATGATATCTGTATAATATTTTGTCGCATTAACTTTATCAAGTGAATTTTTAATCACTGGCTTGAACTTATCGCTTAGTTGAGATGATGTTGTCGTTTTTAAGTATTGAGTTGCTGCATCGGGCTGACCTTTTAAAATTGCCCACGCATCTTCAATGGTCATTTGTTTTATTGCATTGATGAAAATAGGCTTCGCTTCTTTTGCAGCATCCTCCGCTCCTCTATTCAATGTGAGAATAAATTTATCAACCTGATCGCCCAGGCCAATCTGACGAAGCTTATCTTCTACTTTCTTGACATCTGGTGGAAACGGAATTTTTATCTCAGGGTTTTTAAAATAACCGTCCACTTGTGAGAGTACGTCAGAACTTTTTCCCGTTCCTTTCACAAGAGCTTCACGCAAACCATCCGCTACATCCCCAGCACTCAACGGAGTACCAGTTGTCTGAAGTTTTTTCTTTGCATCCTGAAGGACTTTACTAAGGTTTAATTGACCCGAAGCATATCCGGAAATTAAAAACATCCCAATAAAAAATATTTTTCTCATGTTCTGTGGAAGATCTGAAATGATGGTTAAAACTCTGGTTACTTATGTAATTTTAGTCTCCGTATTTTTCGGTGCAAGGTATGAAAAGTAGCGGATTGAAGACATTAAAATTTTATTCAGACATACATAAAATCCATCAAAAGAGTTTGTGGACGTTAGGTTCATCGTATGTTGTTATGAAATTAATATTGAATCTCTGATCTCTGAAATATTCTTACAGCCCGCCAGGCCCATCGTAAGGTCAAAATCTGTCAGCAAATTTCGAATTACCTCACTCACCCCATTTGCACCGTCAATTGTAAGTCCATAAACATAAGGTCGTCCGATACATACGGCTGTTGCACCAAGAGCAATTGCCTTGAACATATCAGCACCTCCGCGAATGCCGCTATCCATTAAAACAGGAATACGACACTTCAAAATACTCACTACCCCAGGCAATGCATCCAACGTACTGATCGAACCATCAACCTGCCTGCCTCCATGATTTGAAACAATGATTCCTTCCATACCATGTTCCATCGCAAGTCTTGCATCCTCCGGATGAAGAATACCTTTTAATAAAATGGGAAGATTTGTAAGCTTTCGCAAAAAAGCAAGATCCTTCCACGTAAGTGAAGGATTGGAATAGATATGCGTAAACTTCTGTACAGCCTTTATGGGTCGGCCTGATGTTAGCTTTTTTAAGAATCCGTTACCAGGATATGACTTTACCATTTTTATAAGTCCTGATATTGAATCAATTGAAATATTTCTTTTCACCGGTGGCTGATCATCCGGTCCATCCATCAATGTTTGAAACACAGGATCAGAAGTATATTGAGCGATTCCTTTTCCTTCTAAAAATGGTAGATAGGCGATATCAAGATCCCGCGTCCTCCATCCAAGCAACGTAGTATCAAGGGTCACCACAATCGCCGAGCATCCACATTTTTCTGCACGCTCGACAAAGCTTGCGACGAGATCATTTGATTTGCTCCAGTATAACTGAAACCATCGCGCACTATTGCCCATCGCCACAGCAACTTCTTCCATTGGCTTACTTGCCTGGTTGCTTAATATATACGGAATGTTTTCAGCGGCAGCTGCTTTTCCAACAGCAACATCAGCTTCGGGATGAGCCATTTCGAGAACACCAACAGGCGATAACACTAGTGGTGAAGAAAATTTCTTTCCGAATAATTCAATGCCTGTATCACGCTCGCTTATATTTTTTAACATCCGAGGGACGATCTTATATTTTTCAAATGCTGAACGATTGGAAGTGACGGTACTTTCCAGGCCCGCACCTCCTGCAATGTAAGCAAAGGCTTCATCGCTCATCATTGTCTTTGCTTTCGCTTCGAGCTTATTCCAACCAATTGGAATCTTAGATTTCTTTCCGGCAAATCCATCGAGGTAGATATTTCGTTGACGATTGAGGGTGGAACTCATGGGCATGGGTTATAATTCATCTATATAAATGTAAATACTTTTCAGATCACCGCCCTTCGATGCTTTAATGTATTCGTCACAGAGAAATAAAGTGGATGCGATTGGATAAACGACATCAAATCTGAGAGCAAGACTTTTACATTGGCTATCAGCAGTATGATCGCTCTCGTACTAAAAACGTAGGACGAAAGAAAAAATTTATATTTGACAAAAAATACGTAAATGAAAATAATAAAAGCGGAATTACTCACCATTGGCGACGAGATCCTATACGGACAAATAGTAGATACTAACTCGCAGTGGATGAGCGTAGAGCTCGATAAAATAGGTATAAAAGTAGTCAGAAAAACATCGATAGGGGATAAAGAAGAAGACATCCTTACTGCTTTCGCGGAAGCGGAAAAACGAGCAGATGTTGTTCTTATAACCGGCGGGCTCGGGCCAACAAGTGATGATATTACTAAGCCGTGCCTTGCCAGGTATTTCAATTGTGAGATCAGAATGCATGAGGAGGCTCTTGCCGAAGTGAGAGAATTCTTCACAAGTCGTGGAAGAGAAATAACAGAGATCAACCGTCAGCAAGCAGCACTTCCAATATGCTGCACAAAAATTACCAACCCAATTGGTACCGCTCCGGGAATGTGGTTTGAAAGAACCGGGAAGATTTTTATGTCAATGCCCGGGGTTCCGCACGAAATGAAACGCATGATGACTGAAAGGGTGCTTCCAAAATTGTTGGAGACATTCAAAATGCCAACGATCCTTCATAAAGTAATTCGTACGGCAGGTATTGGCGAATCGATGCTTGCCGAAAAAATTGCTTCCTGGGAAAAATCATTGCCTGAACATATCAAACTTGCCTATCTACCGAGTCTTGGAGAAGTGAAATTACGATTAACGGGTTTTGGTGATGCATCAGAAAAACTGAGGAAAGAAATTGACGACTACGCTCAAAAACTTCTGCCATTTGCCGGTGATTATGTTTTTGGTTACGGGGATGATCCTCTTGAAGTAGTTCTTGGTAATACGCTTCGCGCTAAAAAGCTAACACTGTCTGTTGCTGAAAGTTGCACCGGCGGTTATGTATCTCACCTTATTACAAGCGTACCGGGTTGTTCCGATTATTTTCTCGGCAGCATGATCCCTTACGATTATCAAATAAAAATGCGACAGTTGGGGGTAAAACCGGAGACACTTGAAAAATACGGTGCAGTAAGTGAGCCAACAATCAGCGAGATGGCTAACATCGTTCGCGCAAAATTCAATACAGATATTGGGGTTGCTACGAGTGGCATCGCGGGACCTGGTGGCGCAACACCTGATAAGCCGGTGGGTACAACCTGGATTGCCTATTCAGATAAACATCAAACAGTAACAAAGAAACTACAGCTAACGAAAGATCGTGCGATTAACATTAAGCTAGCGAGTGCGGCGGTGTTGAATTTGATACGGACTAGTCTTCCGAAATCTTAATGTTTTAGGTTCTGTGTTATATGTTCTAGGTTCTGTGTTCTAAGTTCTGAGTTCTAAGTTCTAAGTTCTAACACACTACAGTTTAAGCAGATGTCGCCCGTTTCCGGGACTCTGCGAAAAGCAATCGCTGAATGAAATCAATTTTCATTACTTAGAGCGAGCCTATTTCAAAATTTTCAAATTGACCCAATTTTCAAATTATTCATTTCTGAAATAATTTTTTTGCAAATCATAGCGTTAATCAACCTACTATGAATAGTATCAATATCTCAAAATTCGGAACAGGAATTGTTCGAACTATAAATCAGCATGTATTTTAATTCCTCTGACGATCACGGTCCATGTTGGATTGTAATCCTGCCATCAATGCCTCATACTTATCTTCAAAATTTTTGGCAAGTACCATTTCACCATTCTCGTACAACGTTCTCTGAAGGGACCCTAAAATGAAGACATTTAATCTCAGCTTTTGTGTTAATCCTAAATTCTCATCCACGAGATAAGAAGCCATTTCATTTGCCTGCTCACCAACAAATCGAGTCACTTCAATTGCTTTCTCACGTTGACCAGCCTGGAAAAGCAAACTTACAGTATCCGGAGTGGACGGATCATACGGCACTACTTCATACGGCATTTTCTCAAAAGAGAATGAAAGCACTTTGTTGGCTTCTTCCAGCTTTCCCTTATCAAGTAATGACTGCGCAAGTGAATTGAGATTACTGCGGTGGATCAAAACAGGGATTTTATAATCCTCAGTATAATAGATTGAAGAGTCATCCAAGCCACGATATGCGAATTTATTGAGCATCAGATCGTACGTTTTATCTGTGTCAACAAGGTAATCTCTGTCTTTACGTGGATTTGCAACGGGCAATACCCGGAATACATTTCCCTCCTGAACGAGATAAGGACTTAAATCGAATGACAATTGATTCAAGGTATTATTGTTAAGATAAATCGGTCGCTCCCAGTTGGAAGTAACAAGCAAATCAAGAAATGCGAGCTCGCCTTTTAATAAAATATTTTTCTTCATCTTAATTTCCATGTGATCTACAATAAGGTTTTCCATTCCTTTCGGAATAATCCCTTTTTCCAATACTGCTTCCTTATCAACTGGTATCGTAAAGACTTTACTTGGAAGCACATTATTATCCCCATTGAGTAATGGTTTATAATCCCGGGCGATCAATCTCAAATACTCCTTTGCATCCATGCTTGGAATGTTAGTATTTACATATTGCAGATATGGATCATTCGGTCCGCCCTGGCTATACTGTTTTGGCGAAAGTGTATATGAAAATGGCGTCGACTCATACGCAGGTAGAGTTGTCTGATGAATGTACCAATCCGAATTGCAATAGGTCAGGACAAGTGCACGTAAATCTGTTCTGCACCCTTCAACTTCCTGCGCATACCAAAGCGGAAATGTATCATTGTCACCACCCGTAAAAAGAATTCCATTTGGGTCACATGACTCCAGTGTGTTTGATGCTGAGTCAATTGAAAAAAACCTATCTGAGCGATCATGATCATTCCAACCTTCATGAATCATTATAGCCGGAGCCGCAAAGCCCATGAACGAGGCAATTATTACTACCGCTTTCCTGTTTTTGTAAATGTGATTAGCAATATCCGCCAATGCTATTACAGCCAGACCAATCCAGAAAGCAAACGCATAATAGGACCCGACGTAAATGTAATCGCGCTCTCTGGGTTCCGTTGGTGGTGAGTTCAAGTAAACCACAATGGCAACACCCAGCATAACGAATAACAGTCCAATGACAGCAAAATTCTTGCGGTCTTTAACATATTGATAACCCATTCCAATGAGACCAAGTAATAATGGGATCATGAAATAATTGTTACGCGCTTTATTTTCTGATATGGCCGCAGGAACATCTTTAAACCATTCCGTTGGCTTAAGCCAGTCAGCACCATCTTCATCACTTTCCCTTCCGGCAAAATTCCAGAAGAAATAACGGAGATACATTGTACCAATCTGATGATGGAACATGTAGGAAATATTCTGAGCAGTAGAAGGTTGCTGACCTGGCTTTAAGCCGATAATACGTTCGTAATCATCTTTTTGATCAGAGTACCAGGTACGTGGCATAAACGTTTCCTCTTTCCTATTATAGCTGACTTCTACTTTTCGTTGTGAAACTTCATATTTATCTTTTCCTTTCACATACACAACATCTCCATACTCATAGGCTATCGGGTCCGCAGTAAAGTAAGGGCCGTATAATAACGGTCGGCTACCATACTGTTCGCGTTTCAGATAACGAACAAAGCTCATTATATCCTTTGGAGCATTTTCATTGATGAGCGTATCATAATTAGACCGTATGATTACCATCGAATATGACCCGTAGCCAATAAGAATAAAAGTCAGCGCCAATATCATTGTATTCGCAAGAGCATATTTTCCTCTCTGCGTGAAGTGAATCCCATAAACAAGAACACCAACGATCAATAGAAAGAAAACAATCGCACCTGATCCAAAAAATAATCCAAGTGAGTTCACAAAGAAGAGCTCAAAATTTCCTGCAATTGTCGGAAGACCAGGAACAATAAAATCATTAATGAATAATACTATTGCAATGCTAACAACCATCGTAACAATAAATCCTGTAAAGCTGAATTTGTATGATTTAAAATAATAGATCAATGCCAGTGCTGGAAGCGTAAGCAAATTCAATAGATGAACTCCAATTGATAACCCAATCATATATGCAATAAGTAGCAGCCACCTGTTTGCTTTACTAGCATCTTCAATCACATTCCATTTTAATACTGCCCATACAACAAACGCGGTGAAAAAAGATGACATGGCATATACTTCCCCTTCAACAGCTGAAAACCAAAAAGAATCCGAAAATGCATAAGCCAATGCGCCTACAGCACCACTTCCCATAATCAACCAAACCTTTTCTTCAGATATGGTGCAATTCTTTGGACAATCGATCAGCTTTCGTCCAGTCAAAACGATTGACCAGAATAAAAACAGAATAGTAAATGCACTCGCCAGCACACTCATCATATTAATAGCGTAGGCAACACTTTTTACTTCCCCAAATGATAAAAATGAAAACATACGGCCCACTAAAAGAAAGAGAGGAGCGCCTGGGGGATGTGGCACTTGTAATTTATACGATGCAGCGATGAACTCTCCGCAGTCCCAATAACTCGCCGTTTCTTCTACTGTCAGAAAATAGACAACGAATGTAATAATAAATACAAACCAGCCTGAAATATTGCTAACGCGTTGAAAATTCAATTGATTTGATAGTGAGTAAGGTCCCAATGGAGAGACAAACATATTTCTTACCAGTATCCCCGGACGCAAAAAAAGAACCGTATTCCATATGAGTCTTCTCTTTGCTTTTTGAATTGACAATCCTGATACTTTAACATCTCTTTGAAATCGCTGCAGCAGATCTCCTTCAATTTCCTCGAACAGATGATCCGGACAGACCCATTTCAATATCCGAAACCATATCGACATGACAACTGCTTCATTGATGCTCGTTACATCCCTCCGATTACTCTCTGTCGCCATCATATTCTATTATCTATTATTATGGATCATTCAATCATATAAATTCTAAAAATCATAGTCAAAATCATGAATCATAGTCAAGACATCTTCAATTGTGGCACGAGCTTCCACAGATCAATCCGTGATTCTTTCATTACTTTCAATAGAGCCATCCCGGCACTTGTAATCGTATAAATTCTTTTTCGCCTTCCTCCTCTTTCTTTCGTGCCACCGCCAAGCGCACTTTTGATGTAGCCTTTATCTTCAAGACGATAGAGTGTAACGTGAACGGCACTCAGATTTACTTCTCTTCTTAATTTACTTTCAATTTCAAATGCAATCGCCGCTCCATACGCTTCTAATTGTAACGCCGCAACCATTGTCAGGATCAGCTCCTCAAATTCACCGAGATACTCTTTACCCATATCCTTATATTTTGTTAAGCAAATAAGGAAAATTCAATTTTCATTTCCAACTTTTTTCACCGCAAACCGAAAGAACTTTTGAAAAACTAAACCTCTTCAATAGAAAATTTCAGTTATAAGATGGATTACCCTTCCAATCTGTGCCTCAACTAAAAGTGCGTTTTGAAACAAGCATTCATTCACTGGCTGCGAGCGAGCTTTTAGCTTCTATCTTTAATCATTTCACCTTAATTTACCTTACTTTAGCAATCTGAAATAACTGATAACATGGCACGGGTAGAACTAATCATGCCTAAGATGGGCGAAAGTATCATGGAGGCTACAATCCTGGCCTGGCTAAAAAAGCCCGGTGATACGATTGAACAAGAGGAGTCTGTGCTTGAAGTAGCCACTGATAAAGTTGATACCGAAGTTCCCTCAACATACGCCGGTGTATTGGTAGAAATTCTTGCCAAAGAAGGAGAAGTCGTTAAAGTCGGCAAACCAATCGCTATTATTTCAACTGAAGTTGGTGACGAAACTAAGTCTTCCCCTGTTTCTGCCACACCAAAGTCTTCTGACAAAGAAATAAAATCATCAAGCTCAATTGCAACTCCGGTATCCAGCAATGGAAACAGTCATGCAACGGCGGTTGACTTCTCATCTTCCTCACGATTCTATTCACCTCTTGTAAAAAATATTGCGAAAGAAGAAAAAATTCCTGTTGTTGAACTGGAAACAATTAGCGGAAGCGGTGCTTCAGGTCGTGTAACTAAAAAAGATATCCTGGAATACGTGCAAACGCGTAAAACTGGACAGGCCGGGCTGGCTATTCCTATCAAGGGGTTCGCTCCTGTTGTACCTGCATCAATCAATGCTGGTGATGAAATCATTCAGATGGACCGTATGCGCAAGATGATTGCCGAACGCATGGTTGACTCAAAGCGCATTTCGCCACACGTTACTTCTTTTGTAGAAGCAGATGTAACAACGATCGTGAACTGGAGAAACAAGATAAAAAATGATTTTCAGAAACGTGAAGGAGAAGGTTTAACATACACTCCTTTGTTCATAGAAGCCGTCATACTTGCCATCAAAGACTTTCCAATGATCAACGTTCAGGTAGAGGGCGATCGCATTATCAAAAAGAAAGATATAAATATTGGAATGGCAGTTGCATTACCTTCTGGTAATCTGATTGTACCTGTATTGAAAAATGCTGATCAATATAATTTAAAAGGCTTAACAAAAGCTGTTAATGATCTTTCAAAGAGAGCACGCGAGAATAAGCTCAAACCGGATGATCTGTCTGGCGGAACATATACCGTTACAAACGTGGGGACTTTTGGGAACGTAATGGGAACTCCGATCATTATGCAGCCGCAAGTTGGAATATTAGCGATAGGAGCTATTCAGAAAAAACCTGCTGTAATTGAAACGCCTGATGGAGATGCTATCGCAATCCGTCATAAAATGTTCCTTTCCCATTCATACGATCATCGCGTTGTGGATGGCGCATTAGGTGGCAGCTTCGTACGACGCGTTGCCGACTATTTAGAAAAATTTGACTTCAACAGGACGATCTAACAATAATTTTTTTTTAATCATATAACTTTGATAATCCTGTTAATCCTGGAATCCTGGAATCTTACAATCTAATAAATCCTCGTTAGTACATGAAATTCGGAACTAAAGCAATTCACGCAGGCGTAGAGCCAGATCCATCAACCGGAGCGATCATGACACCTATTTACCAGACATCAACGTATGTTCAGGAGTCGCCATCAAAGCATAAAGGCTACGCGTATGCAAGAGGGGCTAATCCTACACGCAACGCACTACAGAAAAGTATTGCGGCACTTGAAAACGGAAAGTTTGGCGTTTGCTTTTCATCTGGAATGGGTGCAACAGATGCTGTTCTCAGGCTCCTCAATCCCGGTGACGAAGTGATCACAAGCAACGATCTATATGGCGGTTCTTACCGATTATTCACGAAAGTGTATGAACGTATAGGAATTCGGTTCCATTTTCTCGATCTCTCGGACGCTGCGAATATTCTCCCGTATATCAATAAACACACTAAGCTTTTATGGATTGAGACTCCTTCTAATCCATTGATGCGAATCATTGATATCACTGCGTGTGTTGAGATCGCAAAAAAGCATTCCATCAGAGTTGCAGTTGATAACACATTTGCTTCACCGTATCTTCAAAATCCATTGGACCTTGGCGCTGATGTTGTGATGCATTCAGTAACTAAATATTTAGGAGGTCACAGCGATGTGATAATGGGTGCATTGGTTATCAACGATGAAAAACTCTATCAGGATCTTGCATTCATTGCAAATTCATGTGGTGCTGTTCCCGGTCCACAGGATTCTTTCCTTGTACTTCGCGGAATCAAAACGCTTCACCTGAGAATGGAACGTCATTGCTTCAATGGAAAGAAGATCGCAGAATATCTTAAATCTCACCCAAAAATTGAAAAAGTATACTGGCCTGGTTTTACTGATCACCCCAATCATCTGGTCGCAAAAAAACAAATGCGCGATTTTGGGGGCATGCTTTCATTTACCTTAAAAGATGATACGATAGAATTGGCAACGAAAGTAATGGAGGAAGTAGAATTATTCTCTCTTGCTGAATCTCTCGGAGGAGTGGAATCGCTGATCAATCATCCAGCATCAATGACACATGCCAGTATCCCAAAAGAAGAACGCATAAAGAATGGATTGAGCGATACACTTATTCGCCTCAGCGTTGGTATTGAAGATATAGAAGATCTGATTGCCGATCTTGAACAAGCACTAAAGAAAATTTGATTCGATAACTCGTTGATTCTGTGCTTCGCCTGTTACGTAATATGCGAATCATCAAATCAATTACAAAAATCAGGCAGGCTCTTGTTGAATCATTTTAACAGGAATTTCAATCACGAACTCACTTCCACTTTTCTGAGATGCTTTCAATTCAATGGAGCCTCCCAGGCGATCAACCAAAGTCTTTACGATTGCTAAACCCAGTCCATTAGAACTTTCACCTGCTGTTGGTCTCGCACTCAATTTTTTGAACTTTTGAAATAACGATTTTTTGTCTTCATCGGAAAATCCCGGGCCCATATCCTTCACAAAAATCTTTAGAGTATCATCATTTTTCCAACCAGCCGTTACTTCGACCACAGAATTTCTTGGAGAGAATTTAATTGCATTGGAAACAAGGTTGTCTATAATGCGACCGAGGTATTCCGGCTCTGAAACGATTTTTTTATTGACATGACTCTCCGCTATTAAATTGATGCCCTTGCCTTCAGCAATAACCTGAAAAATCTGTACACGCTCTCTTAAAAAAAGATCGAATTCAAAAGCAACAGGTAAAGGATTTTCATTAGATTCCTTCCATGCATGTACGTCCAGTAAATCAGTAATGAGATCTAGTCCACCTCGTGTGCTTTCTTTAACAAGCCTGACGTATTCATATTGATTGATATTAAGTGAGCCTTCCAGTTCCAATATTCTCACCAAACCAAATATCCTGTTAAGAGGAGATTTTAAATCATGGGCCACAATATTCATCAATGTATCTTTCTCATGATTTAATTGGTCAAGTTCCCGATTGCTCTTTGAAAGAATACTATTTTGCTTTGCAATCTCTTCTTTCTGCTGAAGAATACGAATATTCTGATCTTCCAACTGCTTGTTGATTAATTGTCTCCTCTGACTTACACGATAAATAAATACAGCCAGGATCCCAACAAATACTGCCACAATTGTTAGTAGAAGATTTTGAGAACGTTGCCGAACGATAATCGATTCATCCTGAACTCGTCTTGCTTTCAACGAATCATTTTCTTTTTCCGTTTTTTCTATTTGCAACTGGAATTGTAAGCGCTCAATCTCCCGGTTCAAATCAGCATTTTGAATCTTCTGATCCAGGATCAGATATACATCTTCATATTCCTTAACTTTTACAACATCACCTTTACTTGCGTATATCGCACTTAACAGTTGAGCAGCATCCCGTTGAAATCCGAGATTGCCCGAATTTTCAGAATTCAGATAAATACTATTTAAAATAGTAAGGGCTCCGGCATAATTTTTAGCCATTATTTTGCACTTCGCATACAACAAGCTTGCCCTTATGAAGACTTTTTGATTTGCTTTCTCAGAAATAATTTTCAAAACACGTTGCGCCAAAGCGCCGGCCTGTTTTACTTTTTTTTCGCGAAAAAATATTTCAGCCATACCAATTCTAAGTTCTGCTCTGGTAACCTCATCGTTCACTTCCACCGAAATCGCTTCCGCCATTTTAAATTGATTCAGTGCCAGAGGAGTACTATCCATCTCTTCATACACAAGACCCAACTCCATATAGGCTGACGTAATCATTCTTGCATCACCCAATTCTTTTCTAAGGGCCAGTGCTTTCTCAGAATTCTGAAGTGCTTCATAAAAATTTTTCTTGGTCCTAAAGAGAGTAGCAAGACTTCTGTGTACGTATGCCAAGCCGGATTTATCATCGAGCTTTTCAAAAAGAACTTTCGCATCCATAAAATTCTTATAGGCACGAACGAGATCCCCTTCATCAAAGAATATCCGACCGACGTTATTATATCCATGAGCAAGCTGAACCGTATCATTCTGATCAATCGCCACATTGATTGACCTGATTTGATAGTCAATTGCAGATTTATAATCACCCTGATTTGCCAAGGCAAGGCCAATAAAGCTTAATGGACGAGCTAGCGTTTTTGTTACGTTAAGCTGCTTACCTAATCCATACGCGTTAGTGCAATAGAGAATGGTGCTATCAGGATATGAATACCGATATTCAAATCCAATTGTATTAAGAATGCCGAATTTTATTTCAGCAGGTACGGTGGATAACGTATGTCTCAGGCTGTCGATCAATTTCAAATTTTGGCAAAAGGATGAGAATGAAATAAAAAGTAATATTCCCGCTATTGCTATTCCCTTCCCTGCATGAAACTTCGAATGACTCATTTAACTTAATCTCGAATTTATCCCAACCTGATAGGTAAAAATAAAGCCTGATCACTGTTAAAATGTTCTGATGTAAGTTAATCTTCTAAAATCAAGGTTTTTATCACAATTCGTAAAATCAAACTTTTACCCTGTGGCGTGAGTTCTCTTCAATTTTCTTCAACAAAATTCATATCTCTTCCGAATGTTTCCTGAACGGCTCCTAATGCTATTATCGCAACTACAATTGTAAAAACACCTACTATCAAAGCACCGTATATCACTGCAGAATCTCCCCCTCCTAATTGCTCGCGGAAGTAGCGAAATGCCAGCGTCAATGGTACAACGGTGCCCCGAATAAAATTTGGAACAGAAGTCGCGACAGTCGACCTCAGGTTGGTTCCAAATTGCTCTGCCGCTATGGTCACAAATAAGGCCCAGTATCCAATTCCGAGTCCCACCAGAAAACATGTGACATAAAAAAAGAAGACTGACCTTCCGGGAGTAAATAAATATATTGACATCATAAGCAATGTCATAAAAATATAGAGCAATACTACCTTCTTTCTTGATTGCATTACCTGACTAATATAGCCACTTAATAAATCGCCAACAGCAAGTCCTATATAGCTATACATTACTGCATCACCCGCAGATATTATCCCTGTAATATGAAGAGCTTTCGCAAACTCAGGCGAAAATGTGATGAGTATTCCGATTGTAAACCATATTGGTAATCCAATAAAAATACTTCCCATGAATTTTTTAAACCGTATTTTATTGTTGAATAACTGAAAGAAATTTCCACGCTCAACTGTTTGTTTTTTTACTTTTAGAAATACGCCTGATTCAAAAACACGAACGCGGGCAACGAGCAACAGGAGACCAAGTCCACCACCAATGAAATAAGCAATGTGCCAGTCAAACTTTTTGGCAACAATATTTGCTAATACCGCTCCGAATAATCCTACTCCGGCAACAAGTGTAGTACCATATCCACGTAAACTTGTTGGCAGTACTTCCGCTACTAATGTTATTCCAGCACCAAGTTCTCCTGCCAGACCAATACCAGCAATGAAACGAAGCATTGCATATTGGTCAACGGTCGTTGCAAACCCATTGGCAATATTTGCAAGCGAATACAATAAGATGGATCCAAACAATACGGAAAGACGACCTTTCTTGTCGCCCATTATTCCCCAGATCAAGCCACCAATTAAAAGGCCAGTCATCTGAACTTGTAAAAGAAACTCGCCCTGAACCAGGAGCTGATCATCAGCAACTCCCATGGAGGTAAGGCTTGATTTCCGAACAATACTGAAGAGTAACAAGTCGTAGATATCTACAAAGTAGCCAAGAGCTGCTACGATAACGGGTACGCCAAATAATCCTTTTAAATTCTCATGTTTCATTGATAAGCAAAATAGGAATAATTGAGTCATCCACAATAGGGAGCCTCAATCATTCCTATTCGCTCTTCAATTAAAATCCTAAATTTTCTTTTTACCAATAAGATAGTAGAGAATAGGACCAATAACTGGCAAAGCAACAACTACTACTATCCAGAGTATTTTCTTTTCATCATCCTTAAAGCTTTTAAGAATATCAACAATAATTATTACGTCTATGATGACGATAAGAAGCGGAATTAATCTGAACATATCGTTAAGAATTAGTTAGTGCCCAAAATTTTGAATAGCTCATCCAGGTTTGGAGTAATGATGATCTCGGTCCTCCTGTTTTTTTGTTTATTCTGATCAGTAGTATTAACTACCAACGGAGAAAACTCTCCTTTACCCGAAGCCGTCACCTGGCCAGCAGACACACCCGCTTTTGTAAGAATTTTTGTGATGGAAGTTGCTCTCATGACACTAAGGTCCCAATTATCCTGCATGTATTGTGATTTCTTTCCGATCGGCACATTGTCTGTATGACCTTCGACCATAATTTGAATATCCCTTTGATCCTTAATCGCTTTCGCTAACTGTTGTAACGCTGTTACACCTTTTGAATCAACCTCAATGCTTCCCGATCCAAACAAAAGTTGTTCAGCAAGTGAAACATATACTTTCCCATTCTTTACGTTTACTGTAAGATCATTTTCTTTAAAATTTAAAAGTGCATTTGATATTTTATTTTTCAGATCCTGAACTGCCTTGTCCTTATTGGATAAAATTGTTTCTAACTCTTTTACTTTCTTTTCCCGATCCATCAGACTTGTACTTAATGAGTCATTTGCTTTGCGCGTTTTATCCAGGTTCTCTTGAATTACAAATAACTGTTCCTTTTGCTGCGCGAAATCCCGGTTGAGCTTCCCACTATTGTTAAGAAGATTTTTATAATACGCATTAAGCTGTTCATACTCCTTGGTTAGCACATTAAGTTTTTGAGCTGTGGCTCTTTTTGTTTCCCCAAGTTGAGTTGTATCCCCTTTGAGCTTTAACGATTGTTCCGTGAGCGCCTTGATTTCGGCCCGAGTCTTTATGAGTTCTTCAGCACGCTGGGCTAATTCCCCTTCGGCTTTAACTTTTTGCGCCAGCATATCATCGTATTTTCTTTTGGTAACGATACACGACTGAAGGCTTAGTACGATAATAAAAATTGATAGTTTAAAAAATAGTTTCATATGGAAGGGTTAAAAATCGTGAAATCTACCACGAAAGTATGAGTTTGAAATCGACCTTCCTAGAACGCTGAATAGTCAAAACTCATTAGCTTTGATTGACTTAGCACTATCAACTTAAAAAATTCTAACATGGAAGGCATGCTTAAACAAGGATCGTTTAATGGAAAAACTATTTTAGTTACCGGTGGTGGGACCGGACTCGGAAGATCCATTTCAAAATACTTACTGGAACTTGGCGCGAATGTGGTAATCAGTAGCCGAAAAAAGGACGTTATCGATAAAACGGCTACTGAATTGATGAGTGAAACCGGTGGAAAAGTACTTGCTGTACCATGCGACATTCGCAAATATGACGAGATAGAAAAATTAATTGAAGCTACAGTTAAAGAATTTGGAAAGCTGGATGGTGTTCTGAATAATGCAGCAGGAAATTTCATAAGCCCTACCGAAAGACTATCGCATCGTGCCTTTGATATCATTGTAGATATTGTATTAAAAGGAACATACTACGTTACACTTGCCACTGGTAAACATTGGATTAAAAAAAAACAGGCTGGCACTTTTCTAAATATCGTGACAACCTATGCGTGGACAGGTTCAGGATATGTTGTTCCGTCCGCTTGTAGTAAAGCAGGAGTACTTGCCCTTACACGATCATTAGCGGTGGAGTGGGCAAAATATAATATAAGAAGTAATGCAATAGCGCCAGGACCTTTCCCCACTGAGGGTGCATGGAGTCGATTATTACCTGGCGATCTTGCGAAAAAATTTGATCCTGCAAAGCGAATTCCACTAAAAAGAGTAGGCGAACATCAGGAGCTTGCCAATCTTGCAGCCTATCTTCTGTCGGATTTCTCTGCTTATGTCAATGGCGAAGTTGTTACAATTGATGGTGGTGAATGGCTGAGGAATGGTGGAGAGTTCAGTCATCTCGAAGATATTTCAGAAGAAACCTGGGATAGTATAGAGAAGTCGCGCAAGTAAAATAAAATTAAAAGCGATAGGCGAGACTTGTCGTTGTGTAATTATGAACGTCTACAAAGGGTGTTTCCTTAGTTATATGCGTAACGCTAAGAACAGCTGATATTCTTCGACTCGAGTATTGCATGCCTACCTTCGGCATAAATAGCCAGTTGTTGATGCCAGTTGTTAACGGACTTGGATTATTAAACAAACTTCCCTGAATAAAAATATTGGACAGCACCAGATCTGTTTCTAGAGAAAAAAACATAAATAATTCATCCTTTCTCGTGGTTGAATTTTTGACTGAGATTATTGCATTCATATACGATGATTCACTTAGCGGATTGAACTTGAACAGACGAAAGGTAAATTCCTGAGTAATTTTGTTCAAGCCTGTTCCTACCCATGCTCCGCTGGCAGATACTAATTCTACTCCTTTACGTAAAGAAAAACCCTGCGTATGAATATAGTTTATATTCACTACAAACTCATTCGCGATCTGGCTATCCCAACCATAAACTGAATAGAGGTCCAATACTTTATGTATCCAGGGCTGGATTTTATACATCCCTGAGATCTCACCAACGATGCCCATTTGTAGTATGAAAGAATTAGCAGAGTTGTACTTTCTGAAGTTGAGAATCTCTGCGCTTACAAAACTCCAGCCGCAGTAAGGCCTATCCATGAAAATAGTATTCCTTGTATCTAGATTTTTAGGTGTGAATACTTTATTACCATAGCGAAACGATAGGATCGTTTTGGAGAAATCATCGTTTTTTAAGAATCCAATTTTAGAATTGATTACAAATCGAAAATAGAGATCCTGGCCTGCGGTATAGTATTGATCTGTCTGGAAGGGGTAGTCGTTATCGACTATGATTGAAAACTCTCTTCTGAAACTTTTTAGTGTGTCTGTCTGTGCTGGAGCTGAAAGACAATAGACAAAGACGGTTATAAGTACTAAGAGATATTTTGTCTGAAATAACATTTAAGAAATAGGAGATTGAAACGATGGATAAAGATACTCCTGGCTTTGGGATTGATTTTACAAGTCATAAAAAAAGCGTGTCGATATTATTAGGAGGGGATTATTTTATAAAGGTCAGGCAACGACTTAT
>Ga0123338_10000448_pt1 | contig 42117 bp, 36 predicted proteins | sample grotaG_FD_89793 | JGI IMG/M metagenome (GOLD analysis project Ga0123338, IMG submission 89793) | Glacier valley bacterial and archeal communities from Borup Fiord, Nunavut, Canada, to study Microbial Dark Matter (Phase II) -... | ecosystem: Environmental > Aquatic > Freshwater > Ice > Glacier ... | reverse complement strand
TTGGGTATTGAACTGGAGCTTGACCTGTTCGATTCCATTTCGCGGCGCACTCCTTTTCTGGTGAACGTAAAGCCTTCAGGTGAGTTCTTGATGGAAGATTTCTTCAGCGCCGGTGGTGTTCCCGCCGTGATGCGAGAGATCCTGCCGCTGCTTCATGGCGGCGCTATAACGGTGACAGGAAAATCCATTGCAGAGAACGTGAACGATGCGCCATGTCACCGGCGCGAAGTAATACGGACCACTGCCGATCCGCTCCATGCGGAAGGCGGGACTGTGGTGCTCTGGGGCAATCTGGCACCGGACGGCGCGGTGATCAAGCAGACTGCTGCATCGCCGCACTTGCTACAGCACATCGGCCCGGCGTATGTCTTTGAAACCCATGCGCAGATGCTGCAGGAGATAGATCGGGAAGACTTGCCGGTGACGCGCGATACGGTGCTGGTAATGAAAAACTGCGGCCCAAAGGGCGGCCCCGGCTTTCCAGAGTGGGGCCAAATTCCTCTGCCACGCAAGATGCTGCTGGAAGGCGTGGAGGATATGGTGCGCATCAGTGACGCGCGCATGAGTGGCACCAGTTTTGGCACCGTGGTGCTGCATGTGGCACCCGAATCGGCCGTGGGTGGTCCGCTGGCTTTGGTGCACACGGGTGACATGATTGAACTCGATACCACGGGCCGCCGGGTGAGCTTACTCGTGACCGAAGATGAGCTGGCGCATCGCCGGGCGCAGTTTGTGCCTCCGGTTCCGCACTACACGCGCGGTTATGGGCGTTTGTTCTTAGAGCACGTTACTCAGGCCAATCGCGGGTGCGATTTCGATTTTCTCGAAGCCGAAAAATCTTAAGCCAGCACCACTGACGGATGGTACAGTTCCGTCCCCGTCCTGTCACAGATAGCAATGAGACGGCCCGTTTCAGACAATGCCCGTATGTGCTCACCATCATGTCCCGGCGCCGTGAAATGCCGCCCCTGCCGAATGTAAGCAGCGGTTTGAGTATCCGCCACGAAGCTGGCGAATTGCGGAACCAGCAATTCCAGCGGGATCAGTGCACTTGCCGGGTGAATCCCGTCGAGCGGCTTTGCGTGCTCAATCGTAAACTCGCCCGACGCCAGTCTCCTAAGTGAATCCAAATGAGCGCCGCACCCCAGCGCCTGCCCTAAATCATGGGCAATGGAGCGGATGTATGTTCCGCCTGAGCAGCGGATGCGTAGATCGGCCCGCGTGCCGTCGAACGCCAAAATACTTAGCTCGGAGATTGTCACTTCCACCGGCTGCAGCTCTATTTCAATATTCTGGCGTGCTGCTTTGTAAGCTGTAATGCCTCCCACTTTCTTCGCTGAATACTGAGGAGGCATTTGCATTACGGTGCCGCGGAAAGCGGCGAGCGCATCTTCCAACCTTTCAAGCGTCAATGTAAAAGAAGCGGGTTCCGATCGAGGCTCGCCGGTACGGTCGTACGTGTCTGTCGCAAAGCCGAACCGGACGCCGCCCTCGTAAAGTTTTTCTGCCTTTGTATAAAACTTCGCCAGCCTGGTTGCCACACCTACAGCGAGCGGCAACACACCCGTCGCCATCGGATCGAGAGTCCCTAGATGCCCCACGCGGCGAATCTTCGCAACGCCGCGAAACTTCGCCACCACATCGTGAGACGTCCAGCCTTCCGCTTTATCTATGACGACAACGCCGTCCACTAAGGCTGTGCTTCCAGTTCCGGCAACACCTTCTGCAACACGGTACCCACCACCTGCAAACTCTGCGCGCTCAGCTTATCCATCGTGTCGGCTGGGGTGTGCCAGTACTGATTGTTCGGGCCGTAATCGAAATCGATCAGGTCCAACGCCTTGACGCCGCGCTGAAGAAACGGCACATGATCGTCCCCGGTTACGCCTCCTCCTGTCGAGAAGTATTGGGAATAGCCTAGCCGGCCCGCCGCATCCCAAACCGTTTTTTGCAGAGAAGCCGCGGAGCCGGAGTTGTAGACCAAACTTAAATCCTTGTCGCCGATCATGTCTACGTTGATCAGCGCCTTTATTTTCGCAAGCGTGCCATCGGCAGCCCACTTCTCCGCAAGGTGGCGGCTTCCGTAAAGCGAATTCGAATCGGTCCATTCGCCGTATGCCTCTTCGCCATCGAAAAATACCAGGTACACATCATCCTTGCGTGGAACCCCCGCAAGCACAGCGGCCATCTCCAAAAGAAAACCTGTTGAAGATCCACCATCGTTCGCACCCACAAATTGCGGCACCGTCTTTGTATCGTAATGGCCGCTAAAGACAATCGCCTTTCCAGATTTGCCCGGAAAGCGGCAGAGCAGATTTCTCATCGCCACAGGTCCTTGCGGAGTTTGACCGTTGAAGTGGTCTTCGGTGACTTCACACCCGGAAAGCCGCAGATGGCTCACAATATAGGCCTGCAGCTTTTTATTGGCAGGCGAATCTGGCGGCCGGGGCCCGAACGATGTCGCATGGCGCGTAAACTCCAGCGCACGGGCACCGCTAAAATCTCGCGCGCTCCCGCTGAGTGACGCCAGTGTCAAACAAACAAAGATCAGGAAGAGCGCTTTGCGGTGCATAGATATCCGAGTGTAAAGTTTTTTTCGCGATCTAAACGGTCAAGCGCCGGCAACAGAAGCGCCGGTGGCACCAGGAGTGCGGCGGCGGGCACAAAAAGCAGCCATCGCGGGCCTCCTACAAAGAATTGTAAACCGTTCAGCAACCGGCGGGAGAGCAACCGAAAGTACCCCCCCGCCGGGATGATTTGAATATCCTGAAACCCAGCCTTTGACAGCAGGTGCTCCAGCCCATGCCGCGTATAGCGGAAATAATCGTGCGGACTCTGGTGCACTTCCCATTCGTGGGGAGCGGCAACCAGAACCGGCGCACCGGGGCGCAGCACGCGCGCCATCTCGCTCAGGGCGCGCGCCGGGTCTGGAAGATGTTCCAACGTGACAATGTTCAGCAAAGCGTCGAACGAAGCCGGCGCGAAAGGCAAGGCCGCCAAATCCGCAATGCAATCCAGTTTGCGATAATTCCACGCGGGGTCCCCAACCGCCAGATCGATTGCGCAATAACGTTGGGCTCTGAAGAATTCCGCATGCCTCGCTTCCCCCGCTCCGGCATCCAGCACGCGCGCACCTGGCGGAAGGCTCGCGGCAAACTTCAACAGTGCGGTTTCAATTGCTCCTTCAAAGTGCAGAACGTGATCACGAAGAAAACGCGGCAACCGGTAGGCAATCGCGGTGTGTCCTGTGGCGTTCAACGCAGGGCTGCCTGTGTGGAAAGTTCGCGCAGCCCTATGCGGTGGCTCAGGATGAGTTCCGTTACCTGCTTCCCGGTCAGCTTACGAATTTCCCGCAACTTACGCCTTTTCGCAAACGTTCGCGGCAGCATCGTCAGAGCTTCCAAATCACCCCAAAGCAGCGCCGCCGCCAACCGCAGCTTGCCCCGCCAACCGGGGAACAAGGCGGTTTCCCCGGTACCTGAAAACGCCGCCTGTGCGCCTGCCAGCAAGCGCCGCAAGTAATAAAAAGGGTTTAACAGCAGAAGCGGCACCGGGAAAAGTTTTGCCGCAAGCAGCACCCGGTTGCGTTCAATCAGGTGTAAACGCCTCATGCTCCGCAGACCCATGGTGGAACCGCGGTGATGGCGCACCACCGCCCGCGGAGTATAAAGGCAGCTCCATCCGGCAATGCGCGCGCGAAGCCCCAGCTCCGCGTCATCTCCATAGGCGAACAGGTCTTCGTCAAAGCCGCCGATCTGGCGCAGCATCGCCGTGCGATACATTGCCGCACAGCCATCCGGCCACAGTACCGGCTCCACGCGATCGAACTGGCCATGGTCCAGCGCCCCTGTCCCGCGCCCCCGGTTCTGCCCGTCTGGATAGATCAGGTGGCCCACTTTATCGATCCGCGAAGGGTCTTCATAAACCAGAATTTTAGACGCGACCATGCCCACCGCCGGATCTGTTAAGCACGTTTCCAATAAAGCGGCTGCCCAGCCAGGTTCAGCTTCGGCATCGTTGTTCAAAAGCGCGATATATTCGCTAGTCGCGGCTGCTATGCCTTGATTGTTTGCCGCGCAAAAGCCGCGATTTTCTTGGTTGCGGATGAGGCGCACTTCAGGAAATTCAGACGTAACCATTTCAACGGAACCATCTACCGATCCGTTATCCACAACCAGAATTTCGAGTGCTACACCCCGCTGATTCCGAAGCGACCGCAAGCAGTTCCGCAGTAAGGCCGCGCGATTCCAGGTCACTACAACAACGGATATCATCTTAGGCGTGGAAACAAAGCCCGCTCCACCCGCACCGGTTCGGGATGGCTGCTTTTCACGTAGTATTATAGCCATTAAAGCTTGCGGACCTTCGTGAGCTTGCGTCCTATGACTTCGATTGGCGAGACACTGCGTTCCGAACGCCTGCAGCAAGGTCTCGATCTTCAACAGCTTTCAGAGACTACAAAAATCGGCACGCGCATGTTGCAGGCCATGGAGCAGAATGATTTCAGCAAACTGCCGGGCGGCGTGTTTACCCGCAGCTTTATCCGCCAATACGCGGCCGCTTTGGGAATGGAACCCAATGCGCTCGACGAGCAGGTTACACAACTGCAGAGCGCGGCGGAAGAGTCGCCAAAAAACGAGCCTCGCAAAGATGTAATCACCGAAAGCTCACATTATTCCCTCTCCGATTACAATTCCGCGCGGAATTCCAGTTCGCTCCTTATGTCGTTCGTCTGGGTGGCGCTGGCCATAGCCGCCGGGGGAGCGGTTTACTTCCTGATGAACCGGTCACTCACCCCGTCCCCCCAGCCCGCGCGCCTACCGGTGGTTCAGACTGAGTCAGGGCCAGAAAAGCACCTGCCAGAATCGGCACCCGTGCCGGTACCGGTCGTTCCTGTTCCTTCCGATGCCGCCGCTCTGTCATCCAGCCCCGTTCAAGTGATTCTTACGGCGAAGGAAAAGGCCTGGGTATCAATCACTGCAGATGGAAAATCGCAATACGTGGGTGATATGCAAACGGATGAAAAACGCACGGTGCAGGCGCGGGAACGCGTGAAACTGGTTGCGGGGAATGCAGGCGGCCTGGAAGTTCAGCTAAACGGCAAGCCAGTGCAAGTTATCGGTCCGAAGGGTCAGGTGCGCGTGGTTGAATTTACCGCCAACGGAACTTACGTTGTGCCGCGCACGCCAAAGCCGGCACCTTTGCCCTGAGTCTTCTTTGCTTGTAGTTCTCGTTTTTCCCGAAAAGCGGCAAGCCGGGCATGACGCTCTGCTACCAAGATTTCGCGCCGTCGCCGCTGCTTTGTTCCAATATCAACGCGACGCCAGAATTTCCAGAAATAATCGAAGGCGGAAATCAATGAGAACGCAACAACAATTGCCATGCTCCAATGAGCGGCAGGAGTGAACCAGGGGTGCCGCATGCTGATCAATAAAAGGCAAATTCCCAGGACTTGAGCGGTGGTCTTGGTTTTGCCCAGATCGCTGGCCTTGATGGTGTACCCTTCCGTAGCAGCAATACTGCGAAGGCCGGAGACGGCGAACTCACGTCCTATGAGCAGAATAACCAACCAGCCCGGCACAGCGCGTACCTGAACCAGGGCAATTAACGCGGCGGAAACCAACATCTTGTCTGCAATGGGGTCCAGCAGCGTTCCGATGGTGGTAATCTGCCCCAAACGGCGAGCTAAATAACCGTCGAGAAGATCAGTGGCAGCCGCGCATAGAAAAATGCCCAGTGCCAACCAATCATTTGTAATCTGGATGCCAAGAATATTGAACTGAATTTCCTGTTCAACTAGCGCGGCTACTAGTAAAGGAACAAAAAATATGCGCGCAATGGTGAGGAAATTCGGGAGATTCATCGCTGGCCGCGTTTAGAAACTGTGGAAAACGCTGTGAAACGGCTGATTCTGACGCATGACCAATCCGCGCTGAAATTTTTTCCTGGAACTTGGCTTAAGCTCAACGATCTGAATGTGTTGCGGCGAATGCTGAACTTTGGTTCACAATTTGGAGGGCCCGGGTTTTGCCGTATGTCAAGCTTCTGCAAAGCTTTTCTCCACAACGATTTCCACAGCTACTCTGGCCGGATAGTCATAAACCTGGCAAGCCGCTGCCTTAACGACTCTGACACAATCGCATCGATCACGCAAAGGTCTTCCACATATCGAATTTCGAGGATGCGCGCGTGTTCGTGCAGCAGCGCAATCGAAGCAGTATCGGTATTTGGGATCTGAAATTCGGTTCGGGTAACTGGATCGAAGGCCAGTACGGAATCGATCGCTTCCAGCAAAGCGGACATGCCTTCTCCGGTACTCCCCGCTACAAGAACCGCCCGGGGCTCCAGTTTGCCACCAGCATCGCCCAAGAGGCGCTGTCGGAGTACTTCTGGGTCACGGTCCTCCGGTGCCAACAAATCAGACTTATTTAGTACTAACAGCTGTGGGGTCCCGGAAGCTCCAATTTCAGAAAGCACTTCCAGAACGTGGGCCGTATGGGCGGTTGCCTGTGGTGAAGCCACATCTACCACATGAAGTATCAGCGTAGCTTCCGCCACTTCTTCAAGCGTCGCCCGGAATGCCTTCACAAGCGTCGTCGGCAGGTTTCGTATGAAGCCGACCGTGTCGCTTAAAAGAGCACGCCGGCGGGAAGGCAACGTCACCCCTCGTACGGTTGGGTCCAGAGTGGCAAACATACGGGCATCCGCCGTAACGCTGGAATTGGTCAGACGGTTGAAGAGCGTCGATTTGCCGGCATTCGTATAGCCCACCATGGCTAATGTGGGCAGTGGCACCGCTTGCCTTCGAGACCGGTGCAGACCGCGGCCAGAACGCACCTGTTCCAGATCGCCTTCCAATTTCTTAATGCGCTTTGAAATGCAGCGGCGGTCAGTTTCCAGCTTCGTTTCACCCGGGCCCCGGGTTCCGATGCCCCCGCCCAGCCTGGAAAGCGAAACGCCCTGCCCGCTCAGGCGAGGAAGCATGTAGCTAAGCTGGGCCAGTTCCACTTGAAGCCTGCCTTCCCGGGTGCGGGCGCGACTGGCGAAGATGTCAAGAATCAGCTGGGTCCGGTCGATGACTTTCCGGTCAAGCTCCTTTTCCAGATTGCGCTGCTGCGTCGGAGTCAGGTCGTGGTCGAAAAGAATGACGTCGGCGTCCGCGGCGTCCGCCTCCGCCTTTAGTTCTGCGACTTTACCTGAACCAATGAGCGTAGACGCCAGCGGCGTGTCCCGCGATTGAACCAACACGTGAACCACAGCGGCTCCCGCAGTAGCGGCCAACTCGCGCAACTCCTCTAAACTCTCTTCGGTGGATGGCGGGGAACTGCTGCGGCTTTTCTCTTCGTGACTCTTGCGGTCGCGGCTCTTGCGGTCGAAACCGACCAGAATTGCTTTTTCGTGCAATGTTTGTAATTATTCCGAAGCCGAAGTTTGCTCTAAGGGCGTACCAGGCATACTGCCACCCGCCGAAGCCCCAGCAGCCGAAGTATGTACCATGGGCGCAGCCAAATGTCCCGGGCGCTGCGTGACAACAGTAGAGATTGCGTGCTTGAAGATCAGCTGTTCCTGGTTATTCGTTTCCATCACCAGCGAGTACTTGTCGAAACTTTTGATGCGGCCTGACAACTTAACCCCGCTTAAGAGATAGATAGTCACGACGCCTTTTTCTTTCCGGGCGTTATTAAGAAAACTATCCTGAATATTCTGGGCTGGCTTATCCATAACTGAGTCGGCAGTAGCTAAGTGCGCGCGTATCTGGTAATCATACACCCAATGTTGATGTTTTACCGGATTGCCACAGAGGATGAAATATGGATACTCTGAAAACTTTTGTTCGTTTTAGAACAGGCGGCAGAACCGCGTATGGGTTATGCAGCAATGTTTCAGACCTGACTGGCGAAATTCAGCAACTGACTGGGGGATTGTTCGACCCGATTGAACTGACCGGACAGACTCACTCATTGAAGGACTCGGAACTTCTGGTGCCATGCGAGCCGAGGAACATTCTTGCCGTAGGTCTGAATTATAAAAGCCACTTGGGAGACCGGAAAGCGCCGGAGCATCCTGAAATATTCCTGAAACCGGTTTCGGCGCTGCAGAACCCGGGCCGTCCCATAAAAACGCCGCTCGATTCTCAGGATATGCATTTTGAAGGTGAGTTGGTGGCCGTCATGGGACCGGGAAACACAATTTTCGGCGTCACTTGTGGAAATGACGTAAGTGACCGCAACTGGCAGCGCGGACCCGCGAAAGATTTGCAATGGTGGCGGGCCAAAGGCTGCGATACCTTCGCGCCGTTGGGCCCCGCCATCGTGACCGGCCTCGATTTCGGCAACCTGCTGTTACAAACTCGGGTAAACGGCGAAACCCTCCAACGACAGAGCACTTCCGATCTGATTTTCGATGTAAAGACAATCGTCAAATGGATCAGCGGTTGGGTCACATTGCATCCCGGTGATGTGATCTATACCGGGACTCCAGGAAATACTCTCCGTATGATGCCGGGCGATTTGGTTGAGGTGGAGATTGAGGGGATCGGCATACTACGCAATCCCGTTGAATAAGAGCTAGACCAGAACCGTGAACGCGTTTTCGACCCGTTCCACAGGACGGTACAGCGTGTCGCGCTCCACTGGTTCGCGTCCGGCTTTGCGAATCAACTGCATCAACTCCTGGCGTCGCATCTTCTGACCCGTTGTGGCGCCTGCGTCGTGGTAAATTTTCTCTTCCACCACGGTTCCATCGATATCGTCCGCACCGAACCGCAAGGCAATCTGAGCAATCTGCGGCGTCATCATGATCCAGTACGCCTTGATGTGCGGAATATTATCGAGCATCAAACGCGAGACTGCGATGTTTTTCAAATCGTCAAAGCCGGTGGTCTTCGCCAAGTGATGCAGCGCAGTGTTTTCCGGGTGAAACGCCAGCGGAATGAATGTAACAAAGCCTTGGGTTTCATCCTGCAGTTCGCGAAGGCGCATTAGGTGATCAACCCGGTCTTCCGCATTTTCGATGTGGCCGTAGAGCATGGTGCAGTTCGAATGCAGGCCAAGCTCGTGTGCAGTGCGAGCCGTTTCAAGCCACTCATCGCCCGAGAGTTTGTGATCGCAGATAATTCGGCGGACGCGCTCTGAAAACACCTCGGCTCCGCCGCCTGGCATGGAATCCATTCCGGCATCGCGCAGCCGAATCAGAGTTTCACGCAAACTGAGCTTTGCGCGCTTTGCCAGATAACCGATCTCCACCATGGTGAATGCTTTCAAGTGCACTTGCGGAAAACGATCTTTCAGGCCACGTAGCATCTGGCAGAACCAATCAAGCGAAAGTTCCGGATGCAAGCCGCCGACGATATGGAATTCCGTAACAGCTTCGGTCCATCCGATGCCCGCCGTCTCCCACACCTGTTCGAGCGACATTGTGTAGGAATTCGGGTCCTTCGAACGCTTGCCGAAAGCACAAAGACGGCAACTGGCTACGCAGACATCGGTGGGGTTAATATGCCGGTTCACGTTGAAATAGGTGCGGTCGCCATGCAGGCGTTCACGGACCATATTCGCCATGTAGCCGAGTGCGAGCAGATCGGCGGTTTCGTACAAAGCCACACCATCGCCCGCGGAGAGCCGTTCACCGGCTACCACTTTCGCAAGGATCGGTTCAAGACGGCGATCTTCAATGGACAGGGACATAAGGGGTACGCAGGAAGAGAATATCGGCCGCCCAGAAACAGAAGAATAACACGCTAACCCAGCCATTCATTGTGAAGAACGCGGCGTTCACACGGCTGAAATCGCGGGGGCTGACGAGCGAGTGTTCATAAATAAGTAGTGCCGCGACAACCGCAATGCCTCCCAGACTGAGAGCGCCCAGGTGAAGCATAAAGGAAAGCACAAGAAGACAGCCGATCATTCCGATATGCAAAGCCCGCGCCACCATAAGCGCTGGTGCCAAGCCAACGCGGCGGGGAATGCTAAACAGCCCTTCGTCGGTATCGAACTGAAAATCCTGACAGGAATAAATGATGTCGAAGCCGGCGGTCCAGCACGTGACGGCTGCTGTAAGCCACAGTATAGCGGGCGATAGTGAACCTCGAACTGCAATCCACGCCGCCGCTGGCGCAATGCCAAGAGCAAGCCCGAGCACGATGTGTGAAAACGACGTAAACCGTTTCGTGAACGAGTAAACGAAGACGACGGCAAGCGCCACGGGTGCCAGCACAAAACAAAGCCAATTCAGTTCGCGCGCCGCTAGCAGAAAGAAAAAGCTGGTGAGGGCGACAAAAGCCCAAGCAAATCTGCTGGATAGAAGGCCAGCCGGAATGTGGCGCATACTGGTGCGAGCGTTGCGGCCATCGATTTCCGCATCGATTACGCGGTTGAATGACATGGCGGCGGAGCGGGCCGATACCATCGCAACCACGATCCAAAACAGGATCCATGGCCATCCCGGTACATTGAAATCGCTCTGGCGAAACGCAAGCAGCGCCCCCGTTAACGCAAACGGCAGCGCGAAAACAGAATGCTGAAACTTGATCATTTCCAGCGTGAGCATCAGCCTACGCGTAAACTTTCGCATTACCATTTAGTTTGATGCCGCAAAGAGCACTTTGGATTTCCCTGGCTGCGTTGGCGGTTCTGACGGCGTGCGGCGACAATGAGCAGCAGTTCCGCGATATTAATACCCGCACGGTTACACTGCCCGATGGTGTATCGATCCGTGCCGAAGTAAAGGCCGACCGTCAAAGCCAGGCTATCGGCATGATGTACCGCGATTCGCTGGCGAAAAATCATGGAATGTTGTTCGTGTACCAGGGACCCATGAAGGAGGCGTACTGGATGCACAACTGCAAAATTGCGCTCGATATCATCTGGCTGGATCAGGCCGGGAAGGTGGTGGAAGTTGTGCCCGACGCGCCCCCTTGTGAGAAGCCGGCCAGGGATTGCCCCCCTTACGGCGGACATGAAGTGGCCCACTACGTCCTCGAACTTGGGGCCGGGCAAGCCAAGGCGCACGGTGTGCAAATCGGCAAGATGCTCAGGCTCTGATAAGTTATCAGTGTGAATGAAGAGCAGCTACGGCTCATGCTTGAGCAGGTCCGCGCTGGTGCGCTCGATATCGATGCCGCGCTGGAACGCGTACGGCACATGCCATTTGAAGACCTCGGGTTCGCGAAAGTGGACCACCACCGTGCTTTGCGGCATGGTATGCCGGAGGTTATATTCGGCTTAGGCAAGACTACAGAGCAGGTTGTGGGAATTGCCGAAAAACTGCTGGACCGCTCGCCAAACGTTTTAATTACCCGCGCAAGGCCAGAAACGGCCGAGGCCCTGCTTCACCGCTTTCCACAAGGCGAACACTTTGCACTGTCGGGTGCCGTTCGCTTCTGGCGTGAACGGAAAACAACGGGCAAAGGCAAAATCGCCGTCGTCTGCGCGGGTACCAGCGATATTTTTGTGGCCGAAGAAGCGCTGGTTACGGCAGAGGTGATGGGCAATGAGGTGGACTCCATTTACGACATCGGTGTCGCGGGCATTCACCGCCTGATGAGCAATCGACCACGGCTCATGGAAGCGCGCGTCGCGATAGTCTGCGCAGGTATGGAAGGCGCGCTACCGAGCGTGGTGGGTGGTTTGGTATCCTGCCCGGTAATTGCGGTACCCACAAGTGTGGGTTACGGAGCCAGCTTCCAGGGTCTGGCGGCACTTCTGGGAATGCTGAACAGCTGCGCTAGCAACGTGACAGTGGTGAACATCGACAACGGCTTTGGCGCTGGGTATTCGGCTAGCTTAATGAACCGGATCTAGTTACAGCGCCAAGTTCTTCACGACCGTCTATCGGGCAGACGGGCTTAACGTGGCATCCGGTCCTGCCGTAGCTGCCACCGCAATGCCACTTGCCAATCCTGCACCAGCCACGACAACCCCGCCGATAATCAGTGCCATGTGACTTGCTACTACTCCGCCGGCAACGCCTGTTACTCCAACTGCACCAGCGCCCGCTGAAGCTCCAGCCGCAGCGGAAGCCGATGCACCTGACGCGGACGAACCTGCCGCATTTGCTCCTGCACTGGCTGCCGCGGGCGCGGCGGCTGCACCTTCTGCAAGGGGAGTAAATTCGGTTGCGCTACCTTCCGCTACGGTCGCAAGAAGGAGCCCGTGCCCGTTCAACACTTGAAGACTTCCAGACAAAGCGCCCACTCGCAAGTGGTTTCCAGTAACCAACACACGTGCTACGGACCCGGAGGCTGCGCCGCGGACATGAAGCGAAAGCGCGTCCACACGGTAACCGCCAGCACTGCGGATTTCACCTGCGCCGCTCTGCAACTCCAGACGGTCCCGGTAAATAGCTCCCTTGCTCAAAGAGCCTAGCCTTAAGGAGGTTCCCCCGTCTAAACTGATGCGGGCACCGTCCGGCCCCGTTGCGAAGGTATTGCCCTCGAACAGCGTTGCATTCCCACGAACGTGGGCTTTATTAACAGTTAATTCCTGAAAGCCTGTTGCGACGCCGATTGCAGGTGACGCGACGCTGATCACGGAGTACGCCGGGATCACCAGTAGTGTTGCGATGGTTTTTAGTTTTTGCATGATTTCACTCCTCACTGTTCTAATCGGCCAGACACCGCGAAGACTTTAGACTTTTGTTCTAATACGCGCCTTGACGGCGCAGTACGACGGCGCACGTCTTGGCCAGGATAAAAATGTCCAGCCAGACCGACCAGTTTCGGATGTAATACATGTCCAGGCGGACCCGGTCATCGTAGGTGGTGTTGCTACGCCCGGAGACTTGCCACAATCCGGAGAGCCCTGGTTTCACGCGTCCGAGAAGCGAGATGCTGTCGCCGTAACGAACCACTTCCGCATCCACAATAGGACGAGGGCCTACCAGGCTCATTTCGCCTCTCAGGACATTCCAAAGCTGAGGAAGCTCGTCCAAACTAGTCTTCCGAAGGAACCTTCCGACGGCCGTTACACGCGGATCGTCCTTTAGCTTAAAATTCAATTCCCATTCGGCGCGAAGTGACGGGTTACTCTTTAGTTCGCGTCTGAGCACTTCATCCGCATTTTGCACCATGGTGCGAAACTTCCAGGCGCGGAACGGTACGCCACTCTTCCCCACACGCTGCTGTGAGTAGAGAGCGGGACCTTTCGAAGTCGCCCGGATCGCAAGCGCAATCGCGCCGATCAGTGGAGCCACAAACAAGATGCCGGCACCGGTTAGAGCACGATCCATCAAGCCTTTGGCCAAGCGCGAGCTCCGAAGAAGGAGCCTTTGCCGGACCTCCAGGCCCAACACGCTGCCGATCTCAATTGTGTCCACCCAGAGACTCGCGAAATCGAGAAACTCCGGGACGATGAGCAGATGAGAAAAGACCTCCGAGTAGCGGGTCAGCAGTTTGCCCAGTTCCGCTTTCGTCAGTTGCGGCGAGGCTACAATCGCATATCGGATTTTCATTTTGCGGGCAAGCAGGCTGGCGAAGTCAGGGTCGCCCAATACCGGTAACCCGGCAAGTTCTGCCGTACGCGGAAAGGTATCGAACACGGCTACTGGCTTAACGCCCAGTTCAGGACTTCTGCCAAAGGCCTCAATTACCGCTACGGCAGACGGCCCGGAACCAATCACGAAAGCAGGGAAACCCCACCACTGCTTTTGCGCAAGGACTGACCGGAGCAGGGTTCGGCTCAATGGCAGAAGAACCAGCGAGGTAAGCCATGCAATCAGAAAGAAGGCTCTCGAATAGCTGGGCAACACGCGGAACAGAAACACCATCCCACAAAGCACCAGGAAAACAGTGCTGGTAGAGATCGTGAGGCGCCGCAATTCTTCTACGGGGTGCAACGCCGTGGCGGCGTACAGACCCATCGCTGCGTGAAAACAAAGGAAAAATAGCGCGAGCGGCCAGAGGCCTAAATAGAGATGCAGCTCCATCTGGCCGCCCGCTAAGAAGCGTAGCGCCAAGCTGAACATAGCCGCTATTAAGGCCGACGCCGTGTCGCAGGCTGCCAGCATAAAAGGAACAATCAGCCAGGGCTGCTCATTGAGTGACAGCCTCTCGCGCCGTATGGAGGCGGACAAAACTTCGAGCGTAAGCGGATTCAAAGTACCAGCAGCAGCCATGAGAGCCTACGCCGTTAGTCGCCGGCCGCGGCCGAAGTTCTCACGCCTACCGTGGCCCGTTTCACGGTGCAAATTGATTCCTGATAGACAGACACAGTTTCGGCGATCATGCGGCTGAGTGGGAACTGTGAGGCCCTGATCGCGGCTTGGCGCCCAAAGCTCTTTCGCAGGGCCTCATTCGTTGCCAGCTTGCGAAGCGCTGCCGCGAATTGGATGGTTGCGCCCGGCTGCACGACAAATCCCTCCACTCCGTCACTGACTACGGAACGGACGCCTCCCACAGCCGTCGCGACCACGGGAATGCCAGCGGAGAGCGCCTCCAGCAATACGTAAGGCATACCTTCGTAGGCGCTGGGGATTGCAAAGATGTCGAATTCGTTTATCGCGTCCGCCGTGCAGGCGCCCAACCAGGTAACCCGGTTGCCGATTGCTAGAGCTTCCGCTTTGGCCTGCAGTATGCCCAACTCAGGCCCTGTACCGCCTATCACGAGAGAAGCAGAGTCTTCCTTCCGGAACGCCGACGCAAACGCATCCAGCAACAACCCCACGTTCTTTTGAGAACTGAGGCGGCCTAGAAATCCAATGCGGACAGATCCCAAGACCTGGGCTTTTCCCGGTGCTGGCGGCGTACGCTCCTCTATCCCATTTGAGACAACCGAAATCTTTTGTGGCGGCACGCCGCAGGTTGTCAGATGATCCGCTTCTTCTAGCGAAACCGCAATCAGACGAGTAGTGAGTAAAGCCAGGACCACTTCAAAAAACGCGAGCAGGATGCGGACAGCCGCCGGCAATCGGGGATTCATCGTGAGGGGTGCATGGGGCGTGTAAAGAACTGAGCCCCTGCAACCGATCGCGGCAAGCCGTAATAACAGGCCCGCTTTTGTGCTGTGTGCGTGAAGTATTTCGAATGGCCCGTGCAGCTTGATGTAACGGCGCAACCGCAACAGAATTCGGAGATCTGACCAGCTTGGGTTTTTTTGAACAGGCAGTGCAATTGCCTGCGGAAGTTGCGCCACACGCAAGGCAAACCGGCGGTCCATGCGCGCAATGCCATACAGGAGATGGCACTCGTTGTCGCGGAAGTTCAGCCCCTCGGCAAGGTCAATGACATGGCGTCCCACCCCGGCCGAGGAGGCTTCCGTGAATAATAGTATTTTCATCTAACAAACCGCAGCGAAGAACGCCCGCTTCAATTGGAGTACCGGACCATGCGGCACCAACATCGCCAGACACGTTCGCGCGACTCCGTAGTATGAGGCCCAGTTGAAGGGTGCGAAGTACAGCATCTGCAGGTTGAGCCGTTCGCGCTGCTGCTTGCGGCGGCGTTTTACAGAGATGCCGGTCAGGTTGTATTCGCATTTCGTAAGCGCCAGGGGTAGCACCGCTGCTTCGCTTGCCCGGACCATGCGCAGGAACAAATCGTAATCTTCGCTTGTCATGCAGGTCTCGCGGTACCCGCCTACCTGAGCAAGGACGGACGCTCGCATTACCACGCCGGAATGGATCAGGCAGTTCTCAGCGCGCATCTTGCGCGAAATGCCACTATGCGAACACGGCGCGCGGTATACGAACAGAGCGGCACCGGTCATGTCAACGAACTGAATATAAGTTCCGACAATACCGCAACGCTCATTAGCGTCCAGGTAGCGCACCTGGCGCTCAAAGCGGCTGGGGTCGACGGTGTCACTGGAATCCACGCGGCCGATATAATTGTAGCCAAGCTTTCCGGCAATACTCAGTCCCGCATTCAGAGCGCATGTGATGCCACGGTTGCTCTCAAACCGGTGCAGTGCGATTGCCCGGTTCGGTGACCCGTTGGGAGTCCGAATAGGTATTGTGCTCCCGTCATCGATAACCAGAACGTCGAAATCGCCTTCCGCGGCAGCCAGGCTGGCGCAAGTGCGGTCCAGACCTGCCTGATTGTTAAACACCGGGATCAGCACGCAGAGCCGGTTCAACGGGCCTCCTGAACAAGTGCCGGCCTAGCGCCCTGGATTGCGATGAGTGCAGCCAAGTGTTGAATTACGCGGTTTCTGGCAACCGCCGATTGCTGCTTCACGGGCATCCACGCAAGAGCGCAGAGCAACCAGACGTGCCGCCAGTGCAAAGTGTCGATTACCGCGCTGTTCACCATGGTTGCCACCAGCAAGGCTGTAAGCGCGCAAAAATAGATTCGCCCTTCTTCGGTTCCAGAACGGCGACAACCCAAAGCTGACCGCACAATCGTCAACAACAGAAAAAGAGCAAGGCCCAAAGCGGCGCCGATTCCATTCTCTGCAAGAATGTGCAGCGGCAGGCTGTGAGTCGCGATGTGGAACGTTTCGATATATTGCGCCGGTCCTATCCCAAGCCACGGATGGCTGGCCACCACATCGATCGCATTATCATGGCTGGCAAAACGCTCCTGATCATAGTTCTGCAATTTGGAACGGCTACGCGCTACGTCAGCGAATTCGCTTTTGTCTCTAAACGCGAAATACATGCAACCAATGCAGAGTGATATGCCCAGCCCCAGAACGGCTATTCGTTTGAACAGGAAAGAAGCGGAACGCGTGCTTAGGGTGAGGAGAACCAGGAACATTATGATGCTGGCAGCTGCGTTCACCCAAGCCCCACGCGAGAAGCTCATGAAAACGCCCGCGCTCATCAGAACGGCTACAGAGGCCCATAGCCACCGGCGTTTTGTTCCGGTCATTATCCGGCAAAACGAGTAGAGGAGCACCACGACTAGCGACGGCCCGAAGACATTCGCATCAACGAATAGACCCTTGGGCCGGTCATTGTAAAGAAACCGTTCGCGGCCAGGGAACTGCGTCACATACACAATGAACCCGAACACGACACCGACCACGGAAGTTACCGCATAGCCCCGCATAATGGCATGAAAAGCAGGCATTCCATAACGCGCCAGCACGTTCGTATAAAAGAGCCACATAGCGGCACAAAACGTGGTCAGACCGGCATACCAAAGGGAGCCTTCCAGGTTCGGTGAGCGGGTGACGGACAGCCAGTAAAAGCCGACGTAAATGGTCAGGCAGAGGCAAGGCGCCAGGGTCCAGGTGCGAATTCCCGGGCCCTTCACGATGAACCAATACAGCATGGTCATGGAAAGAAGAATGTCATAGACCGGCGGCTTAAAAAGCAAGATGCCGCTGATGCTGAGAAGGCTGAGCAGCCATCGTTCAAAACTGAGCGATAGCTTCATTAGGCAGCCCTCCACTGGTTCGAAGTCAGCCCCAGGCCCGACAGATAAGAGCTCGCGACCGCCTCCGCACTGAACTGTCCAAGCCACGGCTCCAATAGCTCATTGCGGAAGGCTGGTGGATTTTCAATAAACGCCCGTAACCGCTCGACATCGAACGCGGCTGGCGATTCTGTCTGACGAATACTTAGTGCGCCAGGGTAGGGTTTCAAAAACAAAGTGGAGCTATCCCTATCGCAATTTGAGAAGTTGATGATGTGTTTGCCCATGGCGGCATATTCCACTAACTTGCTGGGCAACTGAAAAGGTGTGGTGTTGCCGATGTTGATTACGAAGTCCGCTTCAGAAAGCATCCGCATTGCTTCCGCACGCGGCTGATTCTTGTGGACAAACAAACTACCGCTTAGGTGCGATTCAAAGCTGCGAACCTGTTCCGCACAATCGTTCACATCGCCTGCCAAATGTAGTTCGTATCTGTCAGGAGAAGAGTTGCGCAGTTGTTCGAATGCGGCAAGCAGATAGCCCGGATTGCGAATGTTGTTGTACAACGTTCCTAAGAAGAGCAGGCGCTTTTTCGCGCTTGGCGCGCGGAGGAGAGAACGACTGGGAACATCTGAGCCGAGTACGGGCGGAATCACTTCAATCTTGGTCAGAGTATCGGGGAAAAGTTCTCGATACACATGAGTCATTGCCTGGTTTGTCACGGCGATGCGGTCGGCAAGCTGAAATACTTTCCCTTCCCAAAGACGATTTCGCCTTCCATGAAGCTGAGCGTTGTTCGGGGCTGATGCGTCCTGGCACGAGAAGGGGTCGCCGACATCGACCAACCACGGTAGGCTCGGATATCTTTTCTTGAGGTGGTAACCGACCATATGCGCGGTAAACGGAAGAGAAACCGTGATCAAACCGTCGTAACTGTTCGTGCTCAGCAAGTGTTTAGCGGTGTGAATAGCTGAAAGCGCCCAGAGACAAGCTTTATCGGGCCAGTAGAGATTTCTCCAGGTGGCTTGGTGAACGCGGCGAACCAGGCGAGCCAGGGGCCGCCCCTCTTGCGCTCCTTTTGCAAATCCGGCCAAGCGGCTACCCGTCGAACCGCCGCACCGGTAAATATTTACTCCACCAACCCTTTCAAACGCGGGTTCGCCAGCCTCGCGCGATGTCACTACATCCACTTCACAACCGGTCCGCACCAACTGGCGAGCCACTGTCTTCCAGCGGATCGCACGCGGCGTTGCATGCGGGTCATAAAGCCAGGTAACGATTAGTAGACGCACTGCGAAATTTCCTCAGTTTGCACTTGGCCGCCGCGAACCCATTCGCTCGACAGTTTTCCGTAGCCCGGGGAGTAAGGCATGGTTTCTGGCGGCTCCAAGACAGCGATTGTCTTCAGAAAATCTGTAATCAGCAGCGTGCCATTGTGAATCTTCACCTCACGGTAAGCCATCCGGTCACCGCCGTAATATCCACGGCCAAGAAAATGATAGGGTCCGAAAGCCAGACACTCCGAGCTGCCCGTATCCATTGCCTGGAATACTGGTGTTCCGGGGTCCTCTTCAAGAGGATAAGGAACGGCGTGGGCGGCTAGCGAACGATAACGCCGCCGGAGCGAGGGGTGTGGTGTATAGGCGAAAGTTCCGGGGTCGCGAAACAAGGCTTGACCGCGATGGTTGAGTTCGATGGAGAGGTGGTCGTGATGAGCATGCGTTCCTCTGGTGCCGCCGCAACGGATGGCGAGAAAGAATTCCCGGTTAGAAAACAGATAAATACCGAAATCCGGGAACGCCCGGTGGCTTACTTTGGAAGACCCGATATCCAGGCGGCAGACCGCGACCGGATTCCCCTGGGGTTCCACTTCCAGCGCCGAAACGGGGCGCGTCTCGACGGCTCGGTTCCGGCGCGGCTCACAAAATGCGCCGCGGGCCAAACCGCGAAGTACCACTCCTTCCAGAGTTTGCGGTGCTTTGCACTTCAAAAGCGCATCTGCGGCGTGCAGCAAGTGGGAGTGGTTCTGTTCATCCAGGTCCCAATAGTCGGCTGTCTTCTGCTGCGCTTCATAGCCGCTCAGGTGGACGTACCGGGAGCGCGCTTCTGCCACGGACAATTTGCGGTACATGGGCGTGATGTGAAGAAAGCGTCCGCTGTCGTTATCGCCGATTTGGGGTACTGAGCCCGTCGGCATTTCAAGAGCGCTGGTGAAATCCGCGATCCTAGCCAAACGTTCCAGATACCAGGCAGGCAATTCGGGTGGGTCGGGCAGTCCGGTCAGGATTGCGGTGGCGAAGAAAACCATCTCTCCTGAGAGGCGGTGATAGCTGGTGGAGCCTTCGAAGTTGCTGCCATCGGGGTGAAATTGATGGCGGACTTCGCGGATCAATTCGCCGGTGGAAAGACGAAGCCAATTGTCGGTTTCCTGGGTTCGAGGAAGAAAACGGGAAGCGAAGATAAGCCCGGCAATTCCAGCCAGATAGTGGTTGTTGCGTACTTTGCCGCGTCGTTCCGGGTGGGCCCGCACGTAACGCGCGTGTTCCAGGATTACGCGCATGAACGTGACCCGAAACTGCGAATCGAACTGTGCGCCGAAACTGCGGAACAGATCGTAGGCGATCAGCCAGTTGGAAAGCCGGATGGCTACATCCATCGCGCAGATCCAGTTCACGCCAAAGCGTGGCGGATTGCTGGCGTTGAAATCGAGGAGTTCGTTTTGAAATTCCGCCACGTAGCGTAGGTCCGGGTTCAAGCCGTAAGCGAGCGCCAAACGCGGCAGGTGCTGCATGCGGGAGAGTTCCCAGGGAACTTTCACGTCCACTCCTGGAACGTTGCCGAAGCGAATATGCCGGTGCCACGTGCTTTCGCTCCAGCGATAGCCGCTCTTGAAATCGCAGTGCCAATCTATGGCTCGGTAACCGGAATCGATTTGCTTTCTCATCAGGCTGCTTCTGCGGCGGTTTGAAAAATTCACGCGGGCTGGAACTGGCGCAGTCAGTTCCACCCAGCCAGAGCCGAGCAGGTCGAAGCGATGTTGCAATGTGAGATCGGCTAGGGCGAGCAGCGCCTCTTTGTGAGGCAGCAGTGCGGACGTGGAGATCGGGCTCATAAGCCGAATCACCTCGCCCGGTTCCATGCCCGCCGAAGTTCCGAGCGAAGAATCGCGCGCGAATCTTGCTGCGTCAAGAACGGTCCGGCACGCAAAACGCGCGGTTCGTTTCAGAACAGCGCGCTTCATGCGGCCACCGCCAAAGGTGTTGTGATTCGATATCGCGAGGCGCGCCAAAACCCTGCGCCGTTCAGTGCGCTCATTGAAATCAGGAGGCTCCAAGCAGTACCGACAGCCCCGAAACGCGGGATGAAGAAGAAGTTCAGTATCGGGCCGATGACGCAAGCCGCGGCCGCCGCGCCCGTCAGAAAACGGAATTCTTCATAGCGGAACACGATGTTCAAGGCCGGGCTCATCCCAAATGAAAGAAGTGAAGAAACAGCAAGGACGCGAAAAACGGCCGGGCTATCCGGGTAGCGTCCACCGTCCACGGCAGGTAACAGCGTTCCGGCTGCAAGGATTGCGATTGCCACAACAGGAACAAACAGCAACAGTGCGGCCTTGTGCTGGCGGCGCAACTCGACCGTCTGTTCCCAGGTTCGCGCCCGTTGCGCGGTGGGCAGCAACACGGCGTTGGCGGCAGTAAGAGCCAGCAGCAAGACATTGTAATAGCGGTAGGCGGCGGCATACGTCGCGAGTTGGTGCTCAGTGCCCAGGTAGCGCAACACCAGCAGATCGATCTGGTTGAGCAGAGCCAGAATTAGAAAATAGAGAAACAGGTATCGGTATGAACTCCGCCAAAGGTCGCGGGCAAAGTCCTTCGTGGCCCGCCACGCACTGGATCTAAACAAATCAAGCTTGGGCATGCCGTACAAGCCAGAGATCAGGCCGAAGGAAACCAGTTGGATGATCAGCACCGAAATCGCGGCCGGACGGAAGCCGCTGAACCAAACCAGGGCCGCGACACCGATACACACAGCGCCAGCCCGGATGAACTCCACTGAAGAGAATTTTCCGAAATGCATCTGCTGCTGAAAACGGCTCTTCGTCAATTCCGTCGCGCAACCAAACGCGAGGGCTGCCGCGCAAACCCAGGCAAGCGGCCTGGTGGGGCCAAGCATGAATGCCAGAAGTGGAATGCCGAAACATAACAGAACAAATTGGAGCCGGGCTAACACGCCAGGATCGTTCTGAAGCCTGAAGCGTTCAAACCCCACTACGTAGACGCGGCTTAAGCAGCCAGAACAGATCTGGACAAATACGAGGACGAGCGCGTATGCAACCGAGTACGAAGCGTAATCGGACTGGCTCATATAGCGAATTAGCAACGCGCCGACAAGCGCCAGCATGGCTTTACCGACCAGGTCACAACTGAGTACCTGAAACATGCTCTTCATGCCACCACCTGCATCTCCACCATTTCTGCCAGTGCTGAGCCAGGGGACCATTCGATGTGCCCGATCCAACCTGAATGCGGGACGAACGTTGCGTGCGCGAACGGCCAATCCACTTTCGCTGCGGCCCACGCGCATCCGTCCGCGTGTACGGAGATTTCCCCGTCGTTTCTAAAGAGTGGTGATTGCGAATCGTAAGCGGGCAAAAACTGTTTGATGCGCCGCGGGTCCAGGCCCATAACGCGGGCGGTGACCAGATCCACACTAACCGGATCGGCGCCCGCAGTCAGCAACCCTGCGCAGCAAGCGAACGGAGCAAGCGGCCCTTCCCCGTCTCCGCCGATAATCCCGTCGACAATGCAGAATATCTTCCGTTGAGGAGTGCTCACCATCTTGCCGCCGCGGTCGGCGAACAGTAGGATGCGGAGCAGGTCGGCAGTCATGCGCCAAGCGGAATCGTTACCATGCCAATTTCCGGAATCTTGTGCGGCGGTCTGGCGATTCAATTCCCGGAGTGGCTTGATCAGAAGCCGGTAAGTTCCGAGGAGCGCCCGGTACAGCAAGTCGGACATTGGATTTGCCTCGGCAAGCAGATTGTCATAGCACCAACGCTGTATGCGAATCACAGCGCGGTCGGCGCTATCGGTCGTATCGGGCAATTGATCCCCGCCTTCTTTGGGCGTACCCACGCGGTAATGCACCAGGCAGTTCTTATCCGTGTTGATTCCTACCAGGCCTTTCGCATTTAAGGTCACACCCACTTTCTTGTGCGTCTTCATTTTGGGAACGGAGATGACAGCATCTGCGCTCAATACCGTTCGGGAGACGCGGTATCGGTGTACATTCTCGTGGTGTTGCGCGATGGTTGCGGTGCGATCGTAATCGGCTCCGTAGAAGTGTTTGCTTTCGAGTTCGTCTAGCAGACTTTCGGAGCCGAGATCAACCGTGACAGATCCAAGAGGGTCCCCGGGCAACACCTTGCGGTTCCCGGATAAGGCGGGCTTGTCGGGATCAATCAACGCGAATGGGCGCAGATCATAGACTTCAATTTCGAAGCCGAACCGGTTTCGATAAAACTGCTGGATTGTGTCAAGCTGCTGCAGTTCCATAAGACGCTGCCAATCGCAAGTCATCATGGGCGCATCGGCGATCACGATGCGGCCCTGACCGGCAAGGGCCAGGAAGGTGTAATCCACCACGGCACGGATAACGGAAGGGTGAGTCATCACGGCAAAGGGATCGCCGCCCGATTCGTTTCGATGCAGAACAAAGTTGGGCTTGATCACGACGGTCTGCCCCGGCGCAACCGTTGTGCCCAGCGGGTTCCATTCCGGCGTTCCAAAACGGTCACTATCCAGACCAAGCTCGTTGAGAAGTTTGCGCAATAGCGCATAAGGCCCGTTAGGTTCGGGCGATGTCTCGGTGAATAGCATTTCCGGGAAATGTTGGTCCGGATGAAAGGGAGCTTCGCTGCAATACACGGGCTTCGTGCGTCCGAGCGCAACCTTATGCCGCACTTGCGTCCTCGAATTCTCCATAACGGACCGGTAATCGCTGATCCAGAAGACGTCTCTTGCCAGCTCTCGTACGCGGAATCTCCGAAACCGGTTCCATAATGAGCGACACGTCCTGCCCCAGTTTTGCCGACAAACCGCACCTCACATGATTTTCCTGATCGGGGGTAAGCGGCATACGCGGAACATAGCGGAAATGCACCGAGCCTGCCTGTTCCTGCATAAACTGAAATTGAACAATCCGGTCGAAAATGCGGTCGTGCATGTTCATGGCGGACATGGAGACGTACCGTCCTGTGCCGGTGACCAACTGTTCATGTTCGCGGCCTAAGAGACGCGGCAACAATTGCCAGTTGCGCCCGCAAGCAGAGCAATGCGAACGCCCAGGTTCTGCGCGGTCCATGGTTCGATATCGAATGAACGGCGTGCCGAAATTGTGAAAGCTTGAGCCGACAAGTTCGCCGTCTATAACTTCCGTGACCCCGTAGAACGGGTTTACATGATATTCGCGGGCTTGCGGACACCATGCTGCAAAGATCACGCGTTCACTTTGACCGTAGAAATCGAAGAGTGTTGCGTTCGGAAAAACTTCAGATGTCTTTTTGATTTGCCATTCGTAGAAGTTCTCAGAAGCCAGCATGATGCTTTGGAAGGGGAAGCTGGCCACCATCCCGGCTTCCTGCACTAAGTCCGCAAAGATTTGAAGTGCGGAAGGAAAGGCTTGCAGAATAGTTGCTCCGCAGAGCGAAACGGCGTCGGCGAAAAGCGGCAAGGTTTCTTTGGTCAGATAGTAAGAAGATAACTGGAGTTCGCGCCGGTAGGGGTCCCACTGCCACGGCTGTTCTCTGCTGCCGATGAATCCGCCGCGCAAGACCGCCATACGGGCTCCGGGTGACCATCCAAAACCGCTCCAGGCATCGTGAACGAACGCCCGCTCCACCGCTAACATTCCTTTCACTTGATAGAAGCCAACCGGCAGGCCTGTGGTACCGCCGGTGGTGCGATACTTGCGACCGAATCTTTGAACGCTGAACGCTTCCAGATCATTCTGAAACATTTGCTTGGTTGTGAATGGAAGGTGGCGGATGTCCGCCGTCGTTCTAAGGTCGTTCGCCGCTACCCCGGCTTTTTTGTACAACTCCCGATACCCTTCGGTGTTATCGATGGCGAAGCGCACTGTTGTGCGAAGCTGTTCCGTCTGCCATTGCTCAATCCGTTCGGGGCTCCAGTCTGCGCTCGTCTTTAGAAAAGTGCGCCAGTTCCGGTAAGTACCGCTTTCCTGTAAGCTGCGGGGAACCAGAGACATCGCGCGCCAGGCGAGCTGCTTTGGCCTCAAAGCAGAAAGCATTAGCTTTCCATCCTTTGCGGTTTGGTGTAATAACCGCCGTAGTTCGCTTGGTAGTAGTAGCTGTTGGTGGCATCACGATTTACCTGGTTAAGTACGACGCCGATCACGTTCACGCGAAGACGCTTTAGGGTATTCAGCAACGACGCGACTGCTTTCTGTTGCGTCTGGCCGGCGCGCGCCACTACCAGGACGCCATCCACGGCAGCAGCCATAGTGAGCGGTTCCGCGAAGCCGATCGCCGGAGGGCCATCGAGAATGACCAGATCGTATTCCGCAGTCGCCTCTTCGATCACTCTTCCAATGCCGCGGCCCATCAATTCCGGTGCGCACGTGGAAGGCTGGCCGGCAGCAAGCAAATCGAGATCGGGGTACCCATCCACTTTTTGCAACAGTGGTTTCCAATCGCTCTTGCCTTCCAGAACATCCACCAGCCCTCTCTGCCCTGAGATGTTGAACCGCTTGTGGAGGCTGGGACGGCGCAGATCGCCATCGATTAATAGCGTTCGCTTATGCTGTTCCGCATGTGCAATCGCCAGATGCGAAGCGCCCGTGGATTTTCCTTCACTGGCGTTCGAACTGGTCACCAGGATGGAACGCAGGTTCCGATCGAAATCGGCAAGCAAAATTGAGTTGCGTAGTGTACGAACGGCTTCCTGAAATTCAGACTGGCGCTGGTTGGTGGCCAATATTGAGGGAATCAGGCTTGTACCGCCAGAATCGCCGGATAACTGATTGCGCCAGTTTCGGACACTTGGCAGACTTCCCAGCACTACCGTGTTCATGCCGCGTGAGATTTGTTCCGGATCGCGTACGGTGTTGTCTAGAACATCTGCGGTGATCGCGGCAGCCATGGCGAGCAGTAGAGCGCAGATAAACGCGATGCCCAGATTCAGCGGGATATTTGGGAACACGGCTTTATATGCGGGCCGTGCCAAGTCCGCAATGCGGATGGAACTGTTCTGGAAGCTGGTGTTGATGGTGGCTTCCTTAATCTTGCGGACCAGTTCTTCATAAAGTTTCTTGTCAGCATCCGCTTCGCGCTTCGCAGTTTGGTATTCAAAGCTGCGCGCATTTAAATGATCGAATTCAGACTTTGCCTGCCGCACCGCCTGCTGGCCAAGCGCTTCGCGATTCAGAGCCTCGGAATATTCCACCTGCGCCCGCTGCGTGATTTTCTCCCGCATAGCGGTGATATTCAGCTTGATCTCTGCAATTTGCGCGGCGCTCTTCCGATTCTCCGGGTGGTTCGCTGCAAACCGACTTGCCACTTCTGCATATTTTTCTTCGGCATCGCTCAGCCGTTCCGATAAGCGCCGCAGAGCTTCGCCTTGCGCGGAAACCTGCCCGGCTTCCATGCTGCCGCCCTGCACGGATTCGTACGCGGCTTGCTTCTTCATACGCTCGCCTTGTGCGTTGGTGAAATCGGTGTTCAGTTGCAGCAGACGCGCGGAAAGAATGCTGGTTTTCTCATCCGGATTGATCACGTTCAGCTCGCGTTCGTATGCACTGAGTGCCGCACCCGAGCGTTCCATCTTGGCCTTCAATTCCTCAAGCTGCTTCTCCATGTAAAACGAGACGCTGGCCGACGAGTTGTAGCGAATTTCATAGGTGTGCTGCAGAAAACTCTGAGCGACGGCGTTCGTCACGTCGGCGGAGAGCTGCGGGTCCGGGGAACGGTAATTCACCAGAAGCAGATAGGTGTTCGGAGGACGCGATATCTTGATCTGCTTCAGCAGAATGGGTGCATTGCCGGCCATGCGCCGCCCTTCTTCCGACCGAGCTTTGAACTGCTGCTCCAATTCGAGCAGTTTGTACTTTTCCGCAACAGGCCGCAGAACCGCGTCTGAGGTGACCAGTCTCATTTGGGTCGCCAGGAACTGATCGGCATCGTTCGAGGCCGCGCGCGTGGCATCCTGACCAATGATTGCCGAAGGGCTCTGGCGGTCCACATCGATCACCGTAGTCGCCTCATACATGGGCGTCAAACGCTTTGAAATTACAAAAGTCGCGAGCACGCTTGCGACAACAAAGGCCAGAATGCGCCAGCGGTTGCGCCGCACAATCCACAAGTAATGGCTCAGGGGAACAGACGCTTCGTCAGTATTCTGTTCGCGGCCGTTACCGTTTCCATACATTTCGGCTAGGATCGCCAGGCTATTTTGGACGGAGGTATCCGCAGGTATAAGTTTGGTTGTCATTTAACGTCTCCACACCAGAAGGCCGGATGCCGTGGCGGTGCTGAAGCCCAGTGCCTTTTCCAGAACGCCCACAGTGGCGCGCTTGGTGGCATTATCTGGAATATAAAGAATGTCGTTCGGCATCAGCACAACATCGGGGCTCTTTCGCGCCATGATCTTGCTGAGTTCAACAGGGATATCGTGCTTGGTGCCCCCATCATCGCGGCGGTAGATATAAGCAGTGTTGTAGGCAAAGGGCATCAGGCCCTCCGCATAGGCAAGCGCCTTCAGCAGCGTGCACTCGTTCTTGCCGCCGATGGGGTATGCGCCTGGCTTCTTGACGTTTCCCACTACGAACACCTTGCCCGATTCCGGCACGCGCACTTCTTCCCCCCCGGTCAACGTCACGTTCAGCAAGGGATCTGCATCATCGATTAAGCTTTTCACCGCGATGCGGCGCACAAGAGCGGGCTCACCCTCTCTTGTACTGTGGCCAACGGTGAGCAGTATCTCACCTCCCGCTTCCGGGCTGAGGCCGCCTGCGCGAGCAATTGCATCCAGCAACGTGACGTTGCCGACAGCCTGAAACTTCAAAGGATTTTTTACCGCGCCCGCCACGCTGATGGGGCGGCTGGCGTACTCCGCCATCGTAACTGTAACCACAGGGCGAACAAGAATTTTCTCCTGGTCCAGAGCCGCCGCGATCTTCTCTTCCAGTTCGGCCGGGAACAATCCATCGGCTGTAATTCGCGCCTTGAGCATCGGTAGGTGAAGCTGGCCATTGGCGCCCACCCGATAGGTCCGCGAAATCTCCGGGGCGTCATAAACGGAAAGCGCGACCAGATCGTTAGGACCGATTTTCTGGACCTGCAGATTGGGCGCGGAAGGATCGGCAACGGGCGGAACGGGATGTTCTTGAGCCCAGGCGGCGGTAAGGCTCAAAACGGCGAACGTGGCGGCGGCACGCATCGGGGCAAACGGTTTAGGCATAAAGGGGAGTTCCACTTCCAAACAGGTCAAGTGCGCACCCTATTAAATTTTTCTCCCGCCGCATGAAGATTGTTTTCGGGTACCGGGCACTACAGGAGCGAATGGGAAGAGTCCTTTGTGTGCTGGTAGGCCTGACGGCCGCTCTGCTGTTGGGGATTGCATTGCGTGGCGCTCTGCGGCCTTCAGATCCGGCCGATGCCGCAATTTACCTGCGGCTTGCCGATGAGCAAGGCTTCAAGCGCGCCGCAGCACTGAATCCCCAAAGCTCTGCAGCGTGGATGGGGCTCGGGCTCATTGAAGAAAATAGAGGAAATGCTGGGCAGGCCCAGCGCGATCTTTCAAGAGCTGTAGCGCTCGATCGCGGATACCTGCCTCTTTGGACACTGGCGAATTTCCATTTACGCCATGCCGATGCGCGAGCTTGGCCTCTGCTGTCCGATGCTTTGGGAGTTGCAGTGAAAGGAAACCAGCAAACAGCGGCGCTGTTTGAGACTTGCTGGCAGTTTCGGCCGGAACCGGATTTTCTGTTGCGGAAGGTGGTCGGAAGATCGCCAGAGGCGCTACGTGCTTATCTGACCTATTTATTGGAAGCAAACCGCGCGGACCAGTTACTGGCCCCAGCGCAATTGTTGGCCGAGACCCACGGCAAACAAGATGAGCAGCTACTTCTTCGTGCTTCCGATACGATGCTCGCGTCAGGCGATGCCGCGGGAGCGAGGCAGATCTGGAAATATGTCGAGCCTGACTATCTTCCTGGGGAACTGCTTGTGAATACTGAATTTAAGCTTCCACGCCAACTGGCTTTCGATTGGAGGTATAACTCGATTCCTGAAAGCCGGATCACCTTCGGCGGCCTGGCTCAGTTTGATTTCTCAGGCAAACAACCAGATCCGCTGGAGCTGCTCTTCGAGACCGTGCTGCTAAAGAGCGGCACATATCTGTTGACGTGGGACGCCAGGCAAACGGCGGCACAGTCGCAGGCGGGGCTCTTCTGGCAAGTTACAGAAACTCATTCAGGAGCGCAGTTGTTTCACCATGGCGTAAGTTCGACAGTGGATTGGAAACCGGAGAGTGCTCAATTTCAACTCCAATCCAGCGCGTTGGTCCGGCTGGCCCTTCACACGGCTCGCCCTTTCGGCAGCACTCGATTCGAAGGCACTGTCTGGCTCCGTCATCCTAGCCTGAAACTGAAATGACTTACCTGCTATTCCTCACTGTCATCTACGCGGTAACGGTTGCTTGGGCCACCCGAGTGTGGGCCGTTACCATTCCCCAGATTGTCTTATTCTCCGCCGTCTTTTGCGTTTGCGTACAGCGGTTCCGCTCAGAATCCACGATACGGTTCCCGCTGTTTCTTGCGGCACCGGGGGCTATGGCCGCGATAGGATCCGCTCAGTTGCTGTTCAACTCGACAGCATACGCCTTCCCGACGGCGAACAGCACCCTCGATTGGGCCGGCTATCTGGCCTGCGCATGGCTTGCGGCCCAACTTCGCCCGCGAGAAATGTGCGAACGCGTCCTGGTCTGGTTGGCCTATTTTGCAGGCGCGGTGGGCGCGTGCTCTATTCTGACTGCCTTCACTTCACCATTCCAGATATTCTGGCTGGTACCTGCGCGGTTTGAACAAGTTTTTGGCCCGTACGTATACCGGAATCATTTGGCCGGTTTTGTCGAACTCTCGCTGCCAGTGGTCATCTTCCTCGCCGTTCGCCAAACAGAACGGCGGCCTTTGTTCGTAACTATTGCCGCAGTGCTTGTCTCTGCTGTTGTCGTGGCGGCATCGCGAACCGGATTGATCCTGGTCGGCTTGGAGTTGTTCGCAATGCTTGCCCTCGCGGCTTACAAACAGTGGCTTACGCCGAAAGCGTCGCTCATGTTTTCCCTTTTGTTGATCTCATCTGTTCTTGCGGGGGCAGCAGTGACTGGGTTCTCATTCATTCAAACCAGATTTTCGGAAGAGCATCCTTACCAAGTTCGCTACGAAGTTCTCCAATCGACTCTCGATATGGCTCGCGCCAGACCGGTCGCGGGGTGGGGGCTCGGGAACTTCCGAACCGTCTATCCCGCATACAGCCGGATAGATCCCGGCGTACTTGTCAACGAAGCGCACAACGATTGGGCACAATGGGCTTCGGAAGGGGGCTTAGGCGCGCCACTGGTGATGCTGATCTTTGCCCTCTGGGTATTGCGGGCAGGCTTCAGAACGGGCTGGGCCTTGGGTCCGGCCGCAATTTTCTGCCACGCTCTGTTGGATTATCCGTTTGAGGAACCCTCCTTGGTCCTATTGGTTATGCTGCTTTCCGGGCTTGCCTGGAACTCTGAGGTCCACGGAGGAGGGTCGCAATTGCATCGCAGCAGCGCTCGGCGGCGCAACCGTCCCACAGTTCCGGGATCGAGCCCTGCTTGGGCCGATCCTGTTGGTCCCGCCACGCTCGCAAAATAGAGCCGGTCGAATTCCCCGCCAGCACATTCGTGCCCTGTGAAATAGTGATGGGCCGCTCAGTGTTGTTACGCAAGGTCAGACACGGAATCCCGAGCGCGGTAGTCTCCTCCTGAATGCCGCCGGAATCCGTCAGCACCACTGCACTGGCTTCCATCAAGGCCAGAAAATCCAGATAACCCAACGGTCCCGTCATATGGATGTTGTCTGGCAGTTGCAGACCGGATGCTCTCATACGCTCCCCCGTGCGGGGGTGGACGGAGAACCAAAGTGGCAGTTCATCGGAGATCTGGGCCAGCGCTTCCATGATTGAGCTCAGAACTTTCGAGTCGTCTACATTCGACGGGCGGTGAAGCGTGACAACACCATACGGCCTACCGAGCGGAATTCCCAAACGCTCACGCGTGTTGCGTTCGCGCGCTTTGCTCAAATGAAAGCGGAGCGAATCGATCATCAGGTTTCCGACGAAACGAACCCGCTCCTGTGGTGCGCCTTCCCTTTCCAGATTCGTCAATCCGGTCTCTTCGGTAACCAGCAGCAAATCTGCGATGGCATCCGTCGCCAAGCGGTTGATTTCTTCGGGCATGGCGCGATCGAAACTGCGGAGCCCCGCTTCCACATGAATCAACCCCACGCCCATTTTTTTTGCCACCAAAGCGCAGGCAAGAGTCGAGTTCACATCGCCTACTACAATCACGGCTTGCGGCTGCTCTGTTTCCAGTACAGGTTCAAAGCGTTTCATGATCTCAGCCGTCTGCACGGCATGAGAAGCACTTCCAACTTGCAGGTCATAATCCGGGTTGTTCATTTCCAGATCGCGGAAAAACGAGCCGGACATTTCTTCTCCATAGTGTTGGCCGGTGTGGACCAGAACAGCCCGGAACTTGGTGTGCCGCCTCGCGAATTCGCGCATCAGTGGCGCAATTTTCATGTAGTTGGGCCGAGCGCCTGCAACCACAATCACTTTTGAAGGGTTCATTGCTGAACCTAAGTGCGTTCGTGAGCGTGAATCCTCTCACGAATTCAATCACGTCAAACCAGCGCACCCAGTTGACCTACAAAGTGAGCAACTTCATCCGTCACTACCATCGCGTCCGCTCGATTTTGGCAGCACAGGATTCCGGTAACCCCTTTCAAAGGGTCCACCCAACCATGCGTCTGGTAATAACTCCCGTGTCCAAACGTGCCAACAGAATGATTTCTGAAGATGCCATTGGGAGTGGTTACCAGGGAAAACCCGTACCCATAACCCATTCCTGGAAGGAAGCCGGCGTTGCGATTTTCCGTCTGCACGGAAACCATGGCGAGCGCACTTTTTTCGGATAAGATGCGTACCCGGGCCGCCCTGCCTGAAGTTCGCACCGTTTCGTAAAAACGCCAGAGATCGAGTGCGGTAGTCTTCAGTCCGTTTACAGGAGAAATGTACCGGAGTGGCTTTAATGGGTCTTCTACATCGCGCAGCAATTTGCCGTCGACGATTTTGTAAATCGCCACCAATCGCCGCAGTTCCACCTTCGGCACCTGAAAGTAGCTGCTGTCCATTGCTGCTGGACGGAACAGTCTCTTTTGCACAAACTGCTCGTAGCTAATGCCGGAAAGTTTTTCGATAATCCGCCCCACAATAGCCAAGCCACCGTTGCTATAAGCCCAACCCGCGCCGGGCTCATACCCCAGCGGGTGTCGCGCGGCATATTGGGCGACATCGTTAAGAGTAAAGTCGGTACTCAGAAACTCGGGGGAGAAACTGTCTACCAGTCCCGCGGAATGAGCCATCAGTTGCCAGATCTTCGGGCCTTCCTTCGGTAGGCTGCCGTCAGTTAGCTGTACACCGTTGAATTCGGGAAGGTGCTGTGCCACCAGATCTTGTACGGAGAGTTTGCCGTCATCCACCAGGCACATCAGCGCGGCGCAAGTCACGGATTTCGACATGGAGAGTACCCGGAAAATTGAGTTTCTGCTCATAGGGATCTGCGCTTCGCGGTCCTGCCAGCCGAACGCGCGGTAGCTGCCCAGCTTTCCGTCGCGCGAGATCAGCATGACGGCACCCGCCATCTTGCCCCGTGCCACAAATTCCGCAATTCCCCGTTCAATCTGCGCAATCCGCCCAGGCGCAAAGCCAGCTTGAGCGGTATCCACCTGCGGAACAGTAGGCCTGAGTAGCCCTTGTAGCCATTGTGGAGTTATCATTCCCGCAAGAAGGATCCCGCAATCATCCGTAGCGGCCCGGTGATTCTCCACGAAAGAGATTCCGTCAAGCTCTCCACGCGTGCCTCTTGTGCCGCCGCCAGGTTTTGAAGGTTTAGAACGACGGCATCTTTCACACCAACCTCATGCTGTAGAAGGTCCGCCTCGGTTTGCAGGTCAAGGAATCGGCGGTTCAGATCCTCCAGATTCCAGATCCTTCTCTCGCGGTCCGCAATCTGCGTTTTCGAAAAGGTCAGGTCCCATTCCAGCCGCGTTCGTACGCTCTCCTCGCGCGTGATAGTTGCGCGGAGACCGGTAGCATGCGCGCGCCACTCGCTTAGTTCCGCCTTCAGTTGCGTGCGCTCCGCCGAAGAATTTACCCGCTCTGTTTGTAACAAACGGATCTGGCCCTGTAAAGCCGCCGCGCGGGCTTGCATCTGCTGATGTGCACTCTTTAAGCCCTCAAGCTCCGCTTGGCTCCCCGCCGGCCGCGCCGACACCTGATCAGCCAGAAGTTCGTCGCGAACTTTCTCCAGACTGAAACTTACTCGCATTGTCAGTTCCAGGTTCAGCGGTGCTAACGTGCCTGCTCCCGGCGGCAGTTCGAATACAATCTGCGGATCGTTTCCCCAACTGAAGAAACAGGCCGGTCCACCGGATGGAATCGGCATCACTTGGTGCAAGCCGCCAAGCACCGAAAGGTGTGCTTCGTCCAGATTCAGTATCGCGGCACCCTCCTTATCGCGAACAGACAGAGTTGAAATCTCAATCCAAGCCGGACGGTTCACCGGATCTATACGAATCATTCCACCGGGGGCGCCCTTAGCGAGTTCCACAACGTGGCTTTGCCAAACTCCCCCTTCCAGGTTGGCGACCACGCTTTCCTTTTCTATAAATCCCACAGCAGGCATACCGGGGAAGACTTGTAAATAAGGTCTATCCGGGTCCGCCGCCGATTGCGCTGGAGAGCTCCGTTGCCGAAAATTCAGCAAATCCGCCGCGTCGTTATATCGGTCGCGGATTTGTTCCGACCTGTCAGCATCTGCTTCGAGGAGTAGCTTGAGAAAATCCGGAAGCGAAGCGCGGCCGCCGCTTTTTAGCAGCACCCCCAACCCCCACCAATGCAGAAAAGAAAAGTGCTGGTAGTCTCGCGAAAGTTCTTCCCAATAACGCCACACCTCAAAATCGGCATGACGCACATTAATATCATGCATCAGCACCACGCCACCGGCCTTCACTTTAGGGAGCCACGTTTCAAAATCATGCTTCACGGCTGCATACGTATGAAGACCGTCAATATGCAGCAGGTCGATGGATTCGTTCGCAAACTGCGTGTGCGCCAAGTCGAATGTACTACGGATGAGTGTCGAAAACCCGGCATAGTTGAGCTGGTTATATTCGTTCACCTCACGAAAAACATCTTCTCCGTAGAAGCCGGCATGCTCATCGCCCTGCCACGTATCCACGGCAAAGCAGCGGCATTCCACCCCGCTTTCTTCAACGGCCTGGCAGAATCCAAAATAGCTCTCCCCATAATGCGTGCCAAGTTCCACCAGCAAGCCTGGCCGCAGCGCCGTCACCAAGTCACTCGCGAATGGCAAGTGGCCTGACCAGGTGCCTAAGTTGCCTGGCCGATACAGTCTGGGGGCGAAGCGCTGAATGGGAAGGGCCTGGAGTGGATTCATCGTAAAGGTCTAGGCGAGATCGTAATAGTCTCGCAACATATTAAGGTAGCCCGTACTGGCAGGTGCGGCGACCCCGATACTTTTTCTACCTGCTTGCATCAGCGCTTCGTTTATTTGTGCGGCTTCCGTGCCAAGCGGCAGCAGGGTCCCCGTTCGTGTACGGCGAAGGCGTTCCGCGATGGCCCCAAGATCGAAAGCTACCGCAGTTAAACCGCATCGGAGCGCAATCGACAGGGTATAAGAATACGTTTCGGGCCACACACTGGGGAGTAGCGCCACCCTGATTCCAAGCCGCTCAATCAGATCGTCTACTTCATGCTCCTGATAAGGACCGGTAATCTCTACATTAGTCAGACGGCTAAACTGAGCATCATCGCTGGTAGACCCAATCACCACAAACGTAAGTGGTAGCGCCCATTCCAGGGCATGCGCCGCGCACTGCCTCAGTACGCGGAGCCCCTTGTGTCCAGAAAGCCGCCCGATAGTCGCGACGCGTATCGGTTCACCCGGCGCCGGTTCGTCCGCGCGCCATTCCGGTTCACCAATCCATTCGGGATGAGCGCGCACCGACAAGTTGTCAAGATCGAAGTGCCGCTGCATGCGTTCGCGTGTGTCCTCCGATGGGCAGAACACACGCCGTGCGTGCGCCAAGTCTTTTTGCGATATATCCAAAAGCTCGGCAACGCCGCCCCCGGCACATGTCTCGCAAACCGTGATTGGTGGTTCCCCGCAATACTCGCCGGAGTGGTTGACCAGATTCACCCGTGGGCAGAACCACGCGTAATCGTGGACGGTGATGTCGTACGGAACCCCAAGCCTCTGCGGCAGTTCGAAGAGCTTGCGTGGCATGTCCACGTTCGAGTGAATATGAATGTGCCGAACTCGTAAACGGTTCAAGTCATGCACAAGCCGCTCAAATTCGTCCTCCGTGCGATAGCGTAAGTTCTCAACGCCTTCAAGAGCATTCGTCGTGAGCGCGATTCGCCCTCCCGGCAGAGCGAACAGCAAGATAGCCGCGATTCCATCAACCGCCAGCGAGACCTTCAAATCCTGCAGGTGCCGCTCTGTGCCGCCGCCTCCGCCGTGTGTCATCAGGCAGAAAAACTCTTGATTCAGCGCCTCCAGCCGGGCGATATCCAGATCCCGTCTGGCGGGAAGCAATAGGTCATCAACCAGAAAGTCAGTCACTGAATCGGCATAGAATGGGCACCAGCGCTCAAAGGCATCACAGGCCATCTCGATTGCATTTGCATCGCGCTCCGCAAACGATACGAAGCCGCGATGCTTCACAAACACATCGGCCGCCAGGACAGTTCGCCACCCTTGCGCGGCCGCATTCACGCTGAAATATTTTTCCGCGTAATAGCCGCCGCTAGGCACATCATTGTGAAAGAACCCAAGGTCGTCCAGACAGCCCCGGCGTACGTACAGACAAAATCCCATGGCGGCGGGAATCGAAATGACTCTCCCCGCGCCAACGCGTCTCGCCATGTCATCCAGTTGTTCAAAAGGCTCGTCATCGGGTAGATCTACCCCCCAAGCCGGATAGCTCAGGAAGTCGGCGTGGTCAGTGAGCGGGTTCACCATACCTGCCCCGATGCCTTCATAGGCAGCCTGTTGCAAACGCAGCAGCCAATCGCCATGCACCTCGCAATCGGCTTGTAGAATCACCACGTCCCGATCGCGATGCAAGGCCATGGCGCGGTTCACGCTTTCGGCAAAGCCAACAGCCGCCTCATTCTCAAGCAGAATAATGCTGTCATGAGCCGCGGCAAAATCTTGAAGAAAAGCGCGCAATTCGGGGGAATCGGGCCTGTCCAGAACGCAGATCAGTTGGTAGCCGCAGCCGTTTATCGCTCCCAGAACGCTGTTCAAACAACGCCTGGTTTCTTCTAATCCCGCATAGACCGGAACAATTACATCCACTGGGCGATCCCGATGGGAATCACGAGCCCTGCGAGGTTGGGATTTAGGGTAATGAGTCCCGAGAGTTGCATAGTCGCGCCGGGCCCACCGCTCCGTAAGCTGCTGCTGCATAGGTCGCAGAAATCGGCGGCGCAATTCCAGCACATCCGCCACGCTGCTGCCGGTCAGCAGCAGATCAGCGAAATTCTGCCGTTCTTCCACACTCAGGTGCAATTCCGGGCCGCCGCCCTTGCCAGCCCACATTAGCCGTTGCTCCAAGTAATGGAAAGCTATGTTCAACTGTTGAGCGGCCTTCACTAGGCGAGGGCGTGCCAGTGACAACACGGGGCTGCCCTGAAGATCGATATCCGTGGCGGCGATACGAGCCCTCAGCACAAAGGATCGATCCATTTCCGCAGTCTTGCGTAAACGGCACTCGAACCCGATAGCCTCGTTCAGATCCTCACGACGGATGTCTGCCACCGTCCGCGCCACCGTCGAACCGTTCAGGTCAAACTCAAGTTCAATCGGAGTCGAGGGCCGTGAACGGTCTACCGCCCAACCGGAGATCAGGTTGTCCGAAAACGGATCGATGAACCCCTCGTATTTGCTTTCAAACTGCTGCTTGCAACGCTCATCGCCGCAGCGGAGTTCAATCTGGTACTCTTGCCCGTCCCAACAAGCGGATGGTAGCGGAATGCGGAATTCTATCGGATCGGGATCCCGAGCGCTCAGCTCTTCAGTCCGTTCAAAAACGTTGTCGATCCAGAGACTGACCTCGGGGGGCGCAAGGGTGGATCCCGAATTGCTTCGCAGCCGCCCCGTGACGAAGGATGTGCGAATAGGGTCGACGTCAATGACCCAGCTCACGAAGCGTGCTTTTGATCCAGCGTCTCCTCATACACTTTGATGAAGAAATCGCGCGATGAGGGCGAGCAGCCCACATGCATGGTACCGGCGGATTCCTCAGCGAAGCCAAGATAGCCATTCCAGCCCATATCTTCCAGAACAAAATTCAGGCATTCCTTTTCGTGCGGGGGCAACAGATCGAATGCCAGATCGAAGACCTGCCCGGTGCAATGAACAGGCAACTCACCGACCGCCGCCTTTTCCTGAAAATCCAGCGGGCGCACCAGCGCTGTCACTTCAAGCGGCACGAACTTTTCGCCCTTCGGTTTCAATTCGTCAAACAGACGGCGTGTCTCATAGGCGATGTAAGTGAGTGTGCCGATCGCTGATGGCGACGCCTGCAAATAATAGTTTTGATTCTTCAAATCCCAACTTCCAATTGCTCCCACGCCTGAGGTTCGTAATTGAAAGCCGAAGAAATCAGGCTTATCCAGAACTCTCGCCAAACTCTTGCCCTCTTCACGTTTCAGATCTTCGCAAGAGTGATACTGCAAATCCTGAGGCTTCAGCCAAGCGGCAAGCCGAGTGGCCGCTCGCCGCAACGGGTCACCCGAATTCCGGTACTGTTCCACCAGACTGCGGAATGCATCGGAATCCGCCTTATAAAGCTCCAGAAGTTGCTCCGCGCGCATGATACGAAAGTAATAAGTAGGCGAATAGTCGCGGCCCATGTGGTACTTGATGCGATCGTAGATCTCCCGGTTGTGCGCGGGATTGGCGGAAAAAAATAGCCGTGGAACGGTGACCGGGTGATCGCGCAGGCCGGGCGTTTGATGCGCCAGTTGGATGAAATCTGAAACACAGCCCTCGCCACAGTGATAGGCAAACACGGCAAGATCGCGCCCGCCGAATTTAGCCTCCATGCCGGCCAGATACTTTGCCGCCGCCGGAATCGCCCGTTCCGGAAGCAATCGATCGTCCCGCACCAGCACCTGGTAGGGCACTTTGGCCGAAACCGTCCGAGTCACCATCTTGCCTCGCACCTTCACCCGTTTTGTTTGCCGCACGGAGCGGTACCGGGTGGCATAAACAATCTGCAATCCCATGCGCTTGGCCGTTGCTCCCGAGAATTGCATAATGCCCTTGGGGCCGGCGGAACTCTGCGCAGTGGCATCTCCCCAACTCTCCAGATAAGCGACAGCCGCAATCAGGTTGGCGGGTAAGCCGCTTTCTTTAGCAGCGGCATCGAAAATCTTCTGAAGCTTCGGGCTGGTGATGCGTTGCGCCCCTTCCAGGGCATGTGAATCGCGCATGATGCTGAACGTTTGAGAATCCGTCATCAACTCCGTCCGTTTTTCCAGGACAGCGTCCGACGCGTCTTTGCGCTCTGCACCGATTCCCGAAATCCGGTGAATCGGCTGAAAGTACTTGTCGCGATGAAGGAAGCCAAACTGAGCGTGCAGGCTGCCGGTGAAAACCAGTGCAAGAATGGCTAAGCGCATATTCACAATTTCCCCATGGTCCGGCCGGTAATCCGGACATCGCGGAACACGGCGGTTTCGAAAAACGAACCCAATCCCACCTGGCCCGCTCCCAGGCTGAGGTCAATCCCATGCAATGAGGTGTTGGGCTGCCCATTCACTGTTACATCCACTGTTCCGCTAGTGGCGTCATAGTCAAGACGAACCTTGTACCATTCGCCGGCTGCGGGCAGAGACGCCGGTGCTTCCGCGCGGCTAATGCGCACACGGTCGCCGCCATACACGTGGAAAATCCCGTTGTGAACAATCTGCTCTTTGGCGGAATCTCCGGAAAGATGGGCGTAGTTGAAGTGCAAGTCGTCGCGGTAGGCGTACACAATGATTAACGATTTTGCCAACCGCTTTACTTCTGCTTCCAGCGTTACTTTTTCAAAATCTGCGGTATCGGCAAGTGCAAATTGCGTAGGCTTGCGTGGTTTGTCTTTGTCTGGTGGGCGGGCGGTCAACATTTGCATCACCTGCTTCCCATCCTGGCTCTCTACCCGCCAATCCGCAGCTGTTGGCACACTCCACTTGAAGCCAAATGCTTCCATGTGATCAGCCGCGGTAAGGTTGGCTGCGGTTAACAGAAGAGTGGCAAGCAGACGCATGCTTTATGTTAGTCCGGTGCCAAAGCCGGGACAACGGTCATGGCGCGATCATGACATTCACTGCCTGCAGACTGCCATCGGGATTTTTCGCAACATCTAAAGTAAGCCTCGTCCCCACTGCGATCTTTTTCGGGTCCACCGGACGGCCGCCCATCAGAAACCGCGTCTTGTGATTGCGGTAAATGGTCACCGTCTGCGTCTCACTTGAATCCAGCACAATCAGCGTGGCTGTGATCTCTTTCACCACGCCATTAAAAGTTACTGCCGGAAGGTTGAACGCGCCCGCTACATCGGTCCGCTGCTGCGGGCCACGACTGGTTCTCTGCCCCTCAAGGGCGCCCTCGAACAGTAGGATTGTTAGAGCCAAGGCAGAATCGATACGCATACTTAGAATTGGTGCAATGCGTGAGAAAGCTGAGACAGCGTGAACGGCTTGGGCAAGAAGCCGGTGGCCCCTTTCTGCGACAAGCGTTCGTATTCCGAACTCATGTTGAAGCCGGTTGACACCAGGATGGGTAACCCCGGCGCAATTTGGCGGATACGCTCCAATGCTTCTTCGCCATCCATTACAGGCATGGCAAGATCGAGTAGCACACCCGCCAACCTCTCCTTTTCGCGCGTTACAATCTCCACACCCGCCTGACCGTTCTCGGCAAGAAGCACCTGAAACCCCAACTTCGTTAGCGCCGCATCGGCGAACGTACGGACAGTCGCTTCATCATCGATCACCAGCACCAACCCGCCAAACGAGTTCGCCTCAGGAGCCGGAGTCGATTCCTGGGGTCCACTATCTTGAGAGGCAGCGGGAAGGTATAGCCGGAACGTGGTTCCCTGTCCGGGCGCCGTCTCCAACTTCAAGTAGCCATGATGAGCGCGAAGAATGCCGTGGACAGCGGAAAGACCCAAGCCGCGGCCTGCGAACTTGGTGGTGAAGAACGGGTCGAAAATCCGCGCGCGCACCTCCGGCTCCATTCCGGAACCGTAATCTTGTACAGAGAGCAAAATATAGTAACCGGGCTGGATTTCAGAATCGCCTTTTAGAATCGTTTCAGGCGCGGTAGTGACCACCACTTTGCCTTTCCCGCGTTCCCCATACGCCTCGGCCGCGTTGATGATAAGGTTCATCACGACCTGTTGTAACTGTGTTGCATCCGCCTCAAGTGATGGCAGATTTTCAGATAAATTGAAGTCCAACTGCACACTGGGGGGTATCATTCTGGCCAGGAAGGCCTGGTTGCCTGCAATCTGATCTGAAAGATTCAGCAGTTGCATGACAAACCGCCCTTTGCCCGCATAAGCCAGCATTTGGCGCGTTAGGTCTGCCGCGCTCTCGCTTGCTTTTACAATTTCCTCAGCCATCTCGAAAATTGGGCTTCCGGGTGGTAGCTCGTCCAACAAAAGGCTCGCATTTCCCAGGATGCCGGTAAGCAGGTTATTGAAATCGTGAGCGATGCCCCCGGCGAGAACGCCAATACTCTCCAGCTTTTGCGCGTGCTGTAAACGCCCTTCGAAACGCTTTCGGTCTGTTATATCGGAAACTGTGCACACCGCGCCCGTAAGATGCCCTTCACTGCTCAAAACCGCGTCAAGATGGAGCATAAAAACCTCTTCTCCATCCGCCTGCTCACGGGATTGCCGCTGGCGGGTGGCCGTCAGTTTTGTGAACAGCAAATCGCAATCGATTCGATGCGAGGCAGCCAATGCCTTATACCGTTCGTTTTCACGTATGGTGTTGCCTTGGCGATCCAGCAACGCGACACCATCCTGCAGCGCGTTAAACGCTGTCGCCCACTCCGCCGCGGTATTCCGAACCTGTTCTTCTGCTTTCCTTAATCGAAGCAGCGAACTAACAGTCGAAAGAAGCCGCTCGCGCTCCACCGGTTTCGTAAGATACGCGTCGGCACCAACCTCCAGACTATGTACCCGGGCTGCGTCGTCTCGATATGAGGCCGAGAGCTGCAGGATGGGAGTGTGGGCTGTGGCTGCTGTCTCCCTCAAACGACGGCAGACTTCGAACCCATCTAGATCGGGAAGGCGAATGTCCAGGAGGATCAATTCCGGTCTCGCCTCCGCTGCCAGACGGATTCCTTCCATGCCCGTGCTGGCTTCAATCACCTTGAAGCCAGCTTTTACCAGATACCGTGATAGCAGTTCACGGCCACTGTCGTCGTCGTCAATATTGAGAATTACAGATTCTACAGCGCTCAAATCAAATCCAGAAGAAAAGGAATTTCCATGAGATAAGCGATCGCGATCGCGTTCAGCCTTTGCTTAGGCACCTATCCTTTATGATGATAGCTTAGGCGTCCTGAACGAAGACCTTTTAGTGATTGTGTGTCAGGCGATCGTATACAAAACCAGCACCGCCACCACTCAACGCGCCGATTGCCGCACCCTTTCCACCGCCCGCTAATGCGCCAATAGCCGCGCCTGCACCCGCCGAACCCGCCACAATTGCCACGGATTTGCCTGTAGAACGGCCGTGATGCACCTCGCCCCGATAGACGCGAGTGGTCCGCCGCCCCTCGTACTCGGTCTCAACTGGCTCGCGTTCCACAATCACCCGCTGCGATGGAACATTCTGGTGAACATAAACGGGTCGGTGAGTGGAAGAGTAATAGCCGTCTTGCTGGTAGCTGCCCGCGTAATTATTGGAATATCCAGATTCCTGCGTCTGCATTCGAGAAGGTTGGTACCCGCCCGGTTGCGGGGATTGGTAAACGCCTTGGGAATTAGTGGCAAAGGTCCCGGGCGCCGGAGCCGAATAATCCGGTGCAGACATTAGCCCATTCGGACCATTCGCATTCAGGGCAGAGCTTGATGGCGTATTCCGGACCCACCCGGCTATGGCAACTCCCGCCAGCACCACAAAGCCAGCAATTACACCTAACGTTCGCTTGTCTTGCAACATATTCGTTTCCTCAGACAAATTATAGTGCTCTTCGAATGCCAAAACTGACAAGTGAAGATAACTTTCATATGGTTAACGGATTGCACCTAAACCGGAAATGCCTGAAAACACTGAAGGGACGCCTTACCAGGAAGAGCAGTACTCCCACGAAACTGCTTTTCGGGAAGAGCCGGTGGTCCACCATCGCGCAGAAGAAATTCCCCCTGCTCCTATCGCCGCACGCCGTACCCAGATCAATCCA
>Ga0123338_10000446_pt1 | contig 42142 bp, 32 predicted proteins | sample grotaG_FD_89793 | JGI IMG/M metagenome (GOLD analysis project Ga0123338, IMG submission 89793) | Glacier valley bacterial and archeal communities from Borup Fiord, Nunavut, Canada, to study Microbial Dark Matter (Phase II) -... | ecosystem: Environmental > Aquatic > Freshwater > Ice > Glacier ... | reverse complement strand
GCAGCACGTAATCGAGCTGCCAGAAAAAATCATACGGTTCCACATGCAGCAACATTTGAGCGGGGCCGCGCGAGGGAATGATGCGATACTCGAACGCTTTACCGCGCAGATGCATGTGCGGAAACAGGCTGAGCAGTTCCGCATCGTTCGGTAAGGTGCCGCGTACCAGCACTGGATAATTTGATTCGCCGGGCGGGATACGGAAAGTGCTGTTGCCCATTTGCAGCGTGAGCACACGTTTCGCGGGAGCCGAATGCGCAAATTGCAACCCGATCTTGGTGCTGTCCAGCGCCGCCTTTCCATTCGTGGTGTAGTGAATCTGGAATACCAAATCGCTTCCGGCGTCCACCTTTTTCGCCATCCCCTCTGGCAGGATGCGCGCTTCACTCCCCGGTGTGTAAATCAGCAGGATGTCGCTCTTTGGCGGGATGGTCATGTTGCCGTCACGCAACCACGGAGAGCTCTTCTCTCTCACGTAAACCACTACATGGTGCACGTTTGACCGCGCCCCCGGGCGGATCTCGGCACCCTGTATCCACCGGTCTTCGGTGAAGTTTGTGGGAACGATGAAGTATTGATAGTCCACCGCGCCCGAGGCAAGAATTTCGAACGGAGTGGCCATTTCCAAAACCGCGTCCCGCCTCTCCAGATTCCAACCGGTTGGCCAAATGCGCGGAGCAGCGTTCGGTATCGGCGGGCCTTCCGGCGCACCGTTAAGGGCCCACTCCCGGATGATCGCGATTTCCTTCTCGGTCAACGAAGGGTCGTTCGCGAAATGGCCTCGCGGCATGCCGGTCGCGAACCAGGGGGGCATGCGGCGGAGCGCCACCTGTTCACTGATTGCAGCAGCCCACGGCCGTGTCTTCGCATAGGTGTCGAACCGCATAGCAGCAATCTCGCCGCTGCGATGGCACCGTGCACAGTACTTCTCCAGGAGCGGTTCCACATCGGAGTGAAAGGTTACGGCGCCAAAGAGCGGGCCGATTAATAGAAGCGGTGTGAGCGACGCGATCCGCAATGGAAAAGGGGAGAACCGAAGCCCTCCCCTCATGATCGTACCAATCGATGTAGTGATTTTAGTAGCGGTAGTGTTCCGGCTTGTAAGGGCCTTCCACGGGGACGCCCAGGTAATCGGCCTGCTTCGGGCTCAGCGTGGTTAGCTTGACACCAATTTTGTCTAGATGGAGCCGTGCCACTTCCTCATCGAGCTTCTTGGACAGTGTGTAAACGCCGATCTTGTATTCGTCCTTATTCTTCCAGAGGTCGATCTGCGCCAAGATCTGGTTGGCGAAACTCGCGCTCATCACGAAGCTGGGATGGCCGGTAGCGCAGCCGAGATTTACCAGGCGCCCTTCCGCCAGCATGAAGATGCTGTTGCCGTTCGGGAACGTGTATTGGTCCACCTGGGGCTTGATGTTCAGCTTGATAACGCCCGGCGCTTCGTTCAACAGATCCACTTGAATCTCATTATCGAAGTGGCCGATGTTGCAGACGATGGCCTGGTCTTTCATCATGCGCATGTGCTCCAGCGTGATGATGTCCACGTTGCCGGTGGTGGTCACATAAATGTCACCGCGACCCAGCGTCTCTTCGATGGTGGTCACCTCGAAGCCTTCCATCGCAGCCTGCAGCGCGTTGATGGGATCGATTTCCGTGACAATCACGCGCGCGCCCATTCCCGCCAGTGAGTGCGCCGAACCCTTGCCCACATCTCCGTAACCGCAGATCACTGCCACTTTTCCAGCCAGCATGACATCGGTTGCGCGCTTGATGCCGTCCGCCAGCGATTCGCGGCAGCCATACAAATTGTCGAACTTCGACTTCGTCACCGAATCGTTTACGTTGATCGCCGGAACCAGCAGCTTGCCCTGTTCCTGCATCTTGTAGAGGCGATGCACGCCGGTGGTGGTCTCTTCCGAAACACCGCGCCATTCGGCTGCGATGGTGTGCCACATTTTCGGATTTTCGGCATGGGTCCGGATCAGCAGGTCCTTGATGATCTTTTCTTCCAGGCTTCCGGAAGGAGTGTTGACCCACTCGCTGCCATCTTCGAGTTCGACGCCTTTGTGAATCAACAGCGTTACGTCGCCGCCGTCATCCACCACTAATTGCGGGCCCAGACCGTTGCCGTGGGTCACGGCCTTCATGGTGCATTCCCAATACTCTTCCAGCGATTCGCCCTTCCACGCAAAGACAGGCACGCCCGCCGCCGCAATGGCAGCCGCTGCGTGGTCTTGTGTTGAAAAGATGTTGCAACTGGCCCAGCGCACATCGGCGCCCAGGTCCACCAGGGTCTCAATCAGCACGGCGGTCTGAATGGTCATGTGCAGCGAACCGGTGATCCGGACGCCTTCAAGCGGCTTTTCGGTGGCGTACTTCCGGCGGATCGACATCAGACCCGGCATTTCGTGTTCAGCGACTGTGATTTCCTTGCGGCCCCAATCGGCCAAGCCGATATCGGCGACTTTGTATCCGCTTTTCGTAAGAGTGGCTGTACTCATAAAGATGTTCTCCCGATATATCGATGAATCTTGATACATTGATAGCTTACTAAATTTTCCCAATGCTGTCGATTTTAAAATCTCTTCGTCTGCTGGCGGACCCGAACCGTCTTCGGCTGCTTCTGTTGCTGGAGCGCGAAGAACTGTCGGTTGCCGAGCTGCAGGAAATCCTGGGCAAAGGGCAAAGCCAGATTTCCACGCATCTGGCGCAATTGAAAAACGCCGGCCTGATTGAAGATCGGCGCACGGGTAAGAATATTTTTTATCGGCTGGCGGCACCTTCTCCGGAACTCATGGCTATCGCACGCCTGGGGGCCGCCGAAACGCCCTTCGCCTCTGACGACACCGATGCGCTTCGCCTGGTGCTGGACAAGCGGCGCGACAAGATGCGGACGCACTTCGATCAACTGGCCGGACGGTTAGGTCGACAATACGTGCCAGGACGTTCCTGGAAAGGACTGGCAGAGGTACTACTTCAGTTATTTCCTCCACTGATCGTTGCCGATTTGGGCGCCGGCGAAGGCACCCTTTCTCAGCTCCTCAGCCAGCGTGCGAAAAAAGTGATTGCTGTCGATAATTCGGAACGCATGGCCGAGTACGGGCGTGAACTGGCGCGCACGCACGGCGTCAAGAATCTGGATTACCGGCAAGGCGACCTGGAAGACTTGCCGATTGAAGACGCCTCGGTGGATGTGGCCTTCTTTAGCCAATCTCTGCATCATGCGCAGCATCCGGAGCGCGCCATTTGCGAGGCATATCGCATTCTGAAACCCGGCGGCCGAATCGCTGTCCTGGATCTGCTGAAGCACAATTTCGAAGATGTGCGAGAGCTTTACGCCCACCTCTGGCTTGGTTTTGCCGAAGTGGAAATGGGACGTTTTCTCAAGCGCGCCGGTTTCCGGCAGATTCATACCGCGATAGTCCACAAAGAAGCCACGGCGCCGCACTTCGAAACACTGCTGGCCGTGGCGAACAAACCTGGTGGCTAACGAGCGACGCCGCGCTTTGATTCGCGACAAAACACGACCAGGTGCCGGACATCGTCTGAAGCACCCGGCACGTCTATCTTCTGAAGAGCCTCTTCCAGCTTGAGCCCCTCGCGATACAAAACTCGGTAGGCGCGCTTCAGCTCCAAAATGCGAAGACTGGAAAAACCAGCCCGCTGTAAGCCCACCACGTTCAGCCCGTGCGGTTCCGGATCGAAACCGTAATACACAAAGAAGGGAGGAGCGTCCACATTGACGCGCGTGTTCCCGCTCACCAGCGCTAACCTCCCGACACGGCAGAATTGGTGCACCATCACTCCGCCGGAAAGGTAAGCGCCATCTTCGAGCGCGCAATATCCCGCTACCAGCACATTGCTGCAGATCACCGTGTCATTGCCGATGTGGCAATCATGCGCGATATGGCCGGCCGTCATGATGTAGTTGCGATCGCCGATCATCGTCGCGCCTTCCGGCTTCGTGGCGCGGGAAATAGTAAAGTGTTCCCGGATGGTGTTGCCATTCCCGATCTTCAAGTAACTTCGTTCGCCCTTGAAATTCTTATCGAGCGGATCGGAGCCGAGCACCGTGCCGGACGAGACCGTGTTCGCATCACCCATCGTGGTCCAGCGCTTGACGTAGACGTACGGCTCCAGCCTGCACCCCTCGCCCAGCACCACGTCGCGCTCCACCACACAGAACTCGCCGACGCTGCTCCCCGGTCCGATGGTGGCCGTTTCGTCAATTCGCGCGGTGGGCGCGATTTCACTCATGGAATTCACTGTAACTCGCCTTCGCCTGAAACGGTGTTTACTGAAAGATTGACCATGACAGTTCGCGAACTTGCCGCCGCTCTTGATTGCGCTTTCGAAGGTGGAGGCGAACGGCAACTCCTCTCCGCGGCCCCGCTCGAATCGGCCAGCGCCCTGGACCTTTCATTTGCGGCGTCGGCGAAGAGTTTTCCGGCGGCTCAAGCCAGCCAGGCGGGCTGCTTGGTGGTGCCGCCGGAATACAGCAGCTCTTCGCAAACCGTCATCCGGTCAACCTCTCCGCGGCGCACCTTTGCGGCCGCTCTCGCGCTGATGTTCCCGCCCTCCGCGCCCCATGGCATCCATCCTGCCGCTGTGGTTGCCTCGGATTTTCAACTCGAAGAGCGCGTCTCCATTGGGCCCGGTTGCGTGATCGGCAAAGGCGTGACCATTGGTGCCGGTTCAACGCTGCACGCCAATGTCACTGTCTACGAACGTGTGCGTATCGGCTGCAACGCCATTCTCCACGCGGGCTGCGTGATCGGAGCCGACGGGTTCGGTTTCGCGCTGGACGAAAATCGCCGCTATGTGAAATTTCCCCAGGTTGGCACCGTTGAGATCGGTGATGATGTGGAGATTGGCGCCAACACCTGCATTGACCGCGCGGCGCTGGGTGTGACGCGCATCGGTGACGGCGTCAAGCTCGACAACCAGGTGCATATCGGGCACAACTGCCAAATTGGCAAGCATGTCGTCATAGCCGCTCAGACCGGGCTTTCGGGCGGCGTGCAAATCGGTGACTACGCCATCATCGGCGGCCAGGTTGGCGTAGGCGATAAAGCCCGCATCGAATCGGGTGCCGTGGTGGGTTCAGGCGCGGGTATTCTCACATCCAAAATTGTGCGCGCCGGCGAACCGGTTTGGGGCACGCCCGCGCGGCCCTTGCGTGAGCATCTGAAAGGCCTCGCCACGCTCGCGCGTCTGGCCCGCGCGAAGACTCGCTCAGCGGAGTAAACTTAAGAGAATTCCCTTGCGGCTTGCGAAACCTTCCCGATAACGGCACTCTCGAGCATGAAGAGCTCTTCTGGAAAGCGAGACTGCGGGGAATTCCAGAAGCTGATCCCGTCCATCGCTTAGAAAAATTTCTTTTCAGGTATCCTCAAGCGCCAGAACTCGCCCTGCTGACAGCGTTCTGCGAGTTGCTGGCCGCTCATGCCGAGACCATCGACATCGTGCTTGGCGTGTTGGCGCCCAATGACCACACTGTCCTGGGCTTGCGATTGCCTGCCTCGCAAGTCGCGCCGTCGAGTGTGCGAACTGCCTTGCTGGATGCGCTGGAACATCGGCGTCGGCCACCCACGCGAAACTATCCGGCCATGTTTCTTCCCGGCGCGGACGGCGGAACTCAAGCGCAGCTAACCCTTACCGCAGGGGGGTTCGAATACGACGCTTCGCGATTCTCTGCCCAGGTGATGGAGGAATATGCCGCGGAGTTTCTCCAACTGCTGAACCCGCTCCCGCCCATTCCCGATCGCTTGCAGCCTTCAGAGGCGATAGCGGTTCAAGATGCCGAACGTGCGCTTACCTATTCGCAATTGCTTTCCCGCTCGCGATCGTTGGCCACCGGGTTGATGCATCGTGGCGCGGCACCAGGCACAATCGTCGCTATTGAATTAGAACGGTCAGTGGATTTGCCGGTTGCCATTCTCGCCATCTGGCATTGCGGCGCCGCTTACTTACCCATCGACCCTGCCTACCCGGAAGCCAGAAAGCGTTTTCTGTTCGAAGATTCTGGCGCGCTGTTTCGGGTGACCGCGGCGGATCTCGGAGACATCGGCAAGCACGAGCCTGCTCCTTTCACGACGGTCAATCCCGATTCCACGGCCTATGTAATTTACACCTCCGGCTCCACGGGCGAACCGAAGGGCGTGCCGATCACTCATCGCAGCTTCGCCAACTTTCTCGATTCTGTCCACCGGAAGACTGGCATATCTGAACGCGATCGCTTTTTGGCGGTCACCACGCTTGCGTTCGATATTTCCGCCATGGAGTTGTTTCTGCCGCTGGCGACTGGTGCGACTCTATCGATTGCAACGCGTGAGGAAGCGGCCGACGGTCGCCAACTCGCGCGCCTCATCGCCCAGCGCGATGCAACCTTTGTGTTTGGGACTCCAGCCACGTGGCGCATGCTGCTGGACGCCGGCTGGAATGGGAAGCGGGATCTGACGGCGCTTTGCGGTGGTGACAGCCTGACCACTCAACTCGCCGAGGCTTTGCTTGCCGGTACGCGCGCGCTTTGGAACATGTTCGGACCCACGGAAACGACGGTCGCTTCCACCATGGTCCAGGTCATTCGTGAAATGAACCCGGTTCCCATCGGGAAAGCGCTTTCCAAAACTCAGCTCTATGTCACGGACGTTGACGGCAATTGCGTTCCCACGGGCACGGAAGGCGAACTTTGGATTGGAGGCGTGGGCGTGGCGTCCGGCTATCTGAACAGGCCGGAGCTCACGAATGCGAAGTTCACGGCGGACGGCCGCTTCCGTACCGGTGACATGGTGCGTTTTCTGCCCGACGGCAATCTGGAGTTTCTAGGCCGTGCCGATGACCAGATAAAGATACGCGGCTTTCGCGTGGAATTGGGGGAAATTGAGGCCGCGCTCCTTCGTTGCCAGGGTGTTCAGCAGGCAGTCGTTCTTGCGCGGAGAGATGGTCTTGCCGCTTTCATTGCGCCAATGCAATCGACGGATTTTGTGCGCCGGCAACTGGCCGATATACTGCCACCGCACTTGCTTCTCACCGAAATTTTGGCGCTTTCACACTTCCCGCTCACGCCCAACGGCAAAGTGGATCGGCGTAGTTTGGCGGAGAGCCGCCCTGAGTCAACACTGATGTTCGAACCTCCCGCAGGGCCGATAGAGAAGGCGTTGGCGCAGATCTTCGGCGAGGTATTGCAGAGCAATATAGTTTCCGCGACCGGGAATTTCTTTCACCTGGGCGGTCACTCCCTGCTTGCCACTCAAGTGCTCTCTCGCGTTTGGGAAATGTGGCGCGTAGAAATGTCTACGCGCGAATTGTTCGATTCACCGACAGTGCGTGAGCTCGCAATTCGCATCCAGGAGCGGCAAACTATTCGGGCGCCGTCCCCCGCTCACCGTGTTAGAAACGCTAACCCACCCCTTTCGTTTGCTCAGGAGCGGGTCTGGTTTCTCGATGAATTTCATCAGTCGGAGCGGGCGCTGTATAACATTCCCGCCATCGTACGTTTGACGGGGCCGCTCGATCCGGTACGTTTCGAGCGAGCACTCAATCAGGTGATTGCGCGCCATGAGCCGCTTCGCGCCAGCTTCAGAAACGAACAGGGTTCCCCGGTGCAGACCATAAATGCCGCCGTGACGATGCATGTCCCCATTCGCGAGGTTGCGGAATCGCGCCAGGCAGCCTCTCTCCCGTTCGATCTGCCTCAGGCACCCTTGTTGCGCGCCTCGCTAGCTACTCTCGGCGCAAACCAATGGGAGCTCTCGCTCACCATGCACCATATCGTGAGCGATGGTTGGTCCATGGGTGTGCTCTTTCGCGATCTGAGCGCCGCGTATCGTGGCCGCGTTCTGCCGCCTCTCACATATCGCTATTCCGACTATGCCGCGGCGCAGCGCGAGAATATACACGCGTTTGACAAAGACCTGGACTTCTGGCGCAAACAACTGAGCAATGGCGTTGCACCTTTCGAACTTCCCACCGATCGTCCCCGCGGCGCGATGCTTACGTACCGGGGTGCGCAACATCGCTTCGCCTGGTCTGCAAACCTGAGCGAAGCGCTAATCGCCTTCAGCCGTTCAGAAAGCGTCACCCCGTTTCAATTGCTGCTCGCGGCATTTTACATCGTGCTCTATCGCTATACCGGCGGAGCCGATCTCACCGTGGGCACTCCGGTCGCGAACCGTTCGCGTGTAGAACGGGAACCCTTGATCGGTTTTTTTGTGAACACGCTTCCGCTCAGGATCAGGATCGCGCCCGAGCATTCCTTCCGCCACGTTGTTGAAAACGTGAAACAGATCGCGCTCGATGCATTCGCCCATGCGGAGATTCCGTTCCAACACCTTGTCACGGAACTACAGCCGGATCGAACCCTGGCGCATTCGCCTTTCTTTCAGGTGATGTTCGCGCTTCAAAATGCCGCGCCGAATGGACTCGATCTTCCCGACATCACCGCGTCAGAAACGCTCTACGAACCGGAATGGGTCAAGCTTGATCTCTCGGTGAACATTGAGCAGATCGAGCCCGTGCTGCGGGGGTCGGTCGATTACAACCGCGATTTGTTCGACGCAGATCGCATGCAAAGGCTTACCGATCATTTGGCTATGGTTTTGGAAGCCGGGCTTCATTCTCCGGATGCTGAGATCGGAACCATACCTCTGCTCACCGAGCGAGAGCGGGAGTGGTTGGATCTCCAGGGGAGTCCGCCCCCCATTGCGTATCCCGAATGCAGCTTCCCTGAGGTTTTTCATCAACAAGTGACGCGCCGGCCTGACGCAATTGCGGTTCAGTTCGAAGGTGCAACGCTCACCTATGCTGAGCTGGACCAGGCTTCACAGCCGAACGCGGCAGGGCCTGCAGGCACGCTGGTTCCATTGGTTGTAGAGCGTGATTTACAGCTTGTTCCCCGGTTGCTCGCCATCTGGAAAGCGCATAGCGCGTATGTTCCCATTGACCCCGAGAATCCCCCGCAACGCCAGCAGTCGATTCGCGAAGACATCGGCGATGGTTCCAGCGCAGGCAGTCTGGCTTATGTCATTTACACCTCAGGCTCCACGGGTGACCCCAAGGGTGTGCGGATTACGCAGCGGTCGGTGATCAACCTTTTGGGAGCGATGCAATCGTGCTTGCCCATGGATGAGACCGACGTGATGGTAGCGCTTGCCAGCGTCGCTTTCGATATGTCAGTACCCGAGATCTGGCTGCCGCTCTATTGTGGCGCGAAGCTTGTACTCGCTAGCAGTGAAGACCATCGCGACCCCGTTCGCTTGCGTCAACTCATGGAAGGGTCCGGTGCCACAATCATGCAGGGCACGCCCACACTCTGGGCCGCGTTGCTGGATGCGGGTTGGTTTCCAGAGCCAACGTTTAAGCTGCTGGTGGGCGCTGAACCGCTGCCCCAAAGTATCGCTGCTCGTCTGGCTGCTCTTCCCTGTCAGGTCTGGAACATGTATGGTCCTACGGAGACTACGGTCTGGTCCACAATGGCGCGCGTGAAGGAAAGGCCCGTTACCATTGGCCGGCCGCTTGCGAACACCAGGCTGTTTGTCTTGGATGACCAGCTTCAGCGCGTCCCCATAGGTGTACCGGGAGAACTTTATATAGCTGGAGACGGCTTAGCCGATGGCTACTGGAACCGTCCGGAACTCACCGCGCATAAATTTGTGAACCTGCCCAACGGTGAGCGCGCATTCCGCACCGGAGACCGTGTTCGTTACCTGCCCGACGGTCAGTTGGAATTTCATGGGCGCGCCGATGGACAAGTGAAGCTGTACGGCTTTCGCATTGAGCTTGGTGAAATTGAAGCCGCTCTCGAGCGGCATCCTTCGGTAACCAGAGCGAGTGCGACGCTTCGCCAGGAAGAAGCCGAGCGAAAGTATCTGGCGGCTTACTATACAGGGCAGAGCGTCTCCGAGGCGGTGCTTCGTGAAGCTCTCGAATCCACCCTGCCGCCCTACATGGTGCCGAGCCGCTTTATGCATCTAGAAGCGCTTCCGCTCTCCGCGAATGGCAAGGTGGATCGCGGCGCTCTGCCGGTTCCCGCTGAATACACTCGCGCCGCTGCACCCTCCGGCACCGCTGAAGACCTACTGCAAAACATTTTCGCCACGCTGCTCAAAATGGATAGCGTATCGCCCGACCAAAACTTTTTCCACTTGGGCGGCCATTCTCTGCTTGCCGCTCGCGCGATGGCGCGCATACGTGACGCTTTCGGCATTGACCTTCCGTTAAGGGCACTTTTTGAAGCGCCCTCTCCCCGCGGCCTGGCCCGTATGATCGCGTTGAGCCGGGGAAGCGAGCCCTTTCCGGCGGTGCTCCCGATAGCTTCTGAAGATACTGCGCCTCTTTCATTCGCGCAGTCCCGGTTATGGTTCTTGCACCGTTATTATGGCGGTGCGTCTTCTCTGTACAACATTGAAGAGGCGTTCCGAATTCGTGGCTGGCTCGATACGGAGAAGCTGCTCGATTGCTTCTCTGAAGTGGTACGCCGTCATTCCACGTTGCGCTCCCGGTTTACCGACGCATATGTGATTGTCGATCCACCGCGCCGTTTGCAATGGCACGAAGACGCACTCGATGCACCTTTCGATTTGGCGTCCGAATGGCCCGTCCGTATCGCACTTCAGAAGCGCGCCCCGAATGACTTCACACTCCGCGTGGCCATTCACCACATTGTGTCCGATGCATGGTCGTTCGGAATTCTGTACCGGGAACTCAGCTGTTTGTACGCGGACGCAATGCCCGCCCCGCTGCGCATTCAGTACTCCGACTTCGCGCATTGGCAGCGCGAGTTTCTATCGGGCATTCGCATAGAAAGGGAAGGGGCATGGTGGCGAGCGCAACTGGCCGAAGCGCCGCCTCTGCTTGAGCTTCCGGCTGACCGCGCGCGTCACGCACAACAGCAGTTCGCGGCCGGCAACCACTTCTTTCGCATTGCCGCCGAACTGACGCAAGACATTCACAGGTTGACGCGAGCCGAAGATGTCACTCTGTTCATGGTTCTGCTGGCCGCTTTCCAGGTGTTGCTTGCACGATACACACAGGCTGAAGATATCGTTGTGGGTTCACCTACCGCGAACCGCATGCTCACAGATGCGGAACCGCTCATCGGCTTCTTCGCCAACACTCTGGTGCTGCGGACGAACTTCGCTGGAGAGCCTGACTTTCGCCAGGCTCTCCGCCGCGTGCGTGAGGTAGCTCTCAATGCGGCTGAGCATCAGGATCTTCCTTTCGAAAAGCTAGTGGAGGTTCTGGCGCCGCCGCGTACCGATTCCTATACGCCGGTTTTTCAAGTACTCTTCATTCTGCAGAATAACGAGGAAGCGCAATTGGCGCTCCCGGGCCTTCAGATCGAGCGGGAGCCCGTCTCGCTACACACAGCGCGTTTCGATTTGACGCTTGCCGTGGAAGAGCGGGAAGGCGAACTCCACTGCGTGTTCAACTACAGCGCGGCACTGTTTGACTCAAGCCGTATGGAGCGAATGGCCGGCCACTTCGTTCAGTTGTTGCGCGCTTCGATTGAGCAGCCCGAGACCTCTATCTGGCACTTGCCGTTGTTAACGCCGCAAGAGAAAAGTGCCTTTGAAACCTGGAATCGAACCGACGCCGAATTCCCGGCCGGTAGGTATCCCCCATCCTTCTCAACCCGAGCGAAGGAGGTTCCCAACAAAGTAGCCGTGGAATGCGATGGTGCGTGGATGACATATGCGGAACTCGATCAGGAATCCACTCAGCTAGCTCACGGTTTTTCCGCCAATCGGCTCATTCCGATCAAAGCCAATCGTGACCTACAGCTGATCCCGAAGCTTCTGGCTGTCTGGAAAGCCGGCAGCGCGTATGCACCGCTCGATCCGGATTATCCGGACGATCGGCTGAACTTCATTCGCCGGGAAGTGGAGGAAGGGATTGCCACTCCTGACCTGGCATATGTGATCTATACCTCCGGTTCCACTGGCAGGCCGAAAGGCGTCCGCATTCGGCACACATCGCTCCTCAACCTTCTCGAAGCCATGCGCACGGCGGTTCCCATGGGCGGCGGCGATGTCATGGTGGCACTGGCATCGGCCGCTTTCGACATGTCGATTCCTGAACTTTGGCTACCGTTATATTGCGGCGCGAAGCTGGTGCTGGGGACGGATCGGGATCGCCAGGATCCCGAGCGGCTCCGCAAGCTGCTGCAAACTTCCGGTGCCACCATCATGCAAGCCACCCCGACACTCTGGTCGGCGCTGCTCGATACCGGATGGAGGCCGGCGCCAAACTTCAAGCTATTGGTGGGTGCGGAGGCGCTGCCGGAAACCCTTCGCGCGCGCCTCGCTACCCTGGGCTGCACGGTGTGGAATTTGTACGGGCCCACCGAGACCACGGTCTGGTCCACTATGGCTCGTGTTAGAGAAGCGCCGGTGGCAATCGGACAGCCTATTGCGAATACACGCGTCTTCGTGCTTGATAGCCATCGGGAACGGGTACCGATAGGCATTCCGGGTGAACTCTATATTTCTGGCGCCGGTGTGGCGGATGGCTATTGGAATCGCCCTGAACTTACAGCGGAACGCTTTCCCACTTTGCCCTCTGGAGAACGCGTGTACCGCACCGGCGATCTGGTTCGCTTCCGCGATGACGGCCAACTTGAATTTTTGCGCCGCTTGGACACACAGGTTAAGTTACGCGGCTTCCGGATCGAATTGGGTGAGGTGGAGGGCGCGATGGGCCGGCTACCCCGTGTGCTGCAGGCGGCTGCCGTGCTTCGCGAAGGCAATCTATACGCCTGGTATACCGGAGACGTCGACCAAGCCGAGTTGCGTGAGCACGTTGCGCAACAGTTACCGCGCTACATGGTGCCGGCGCGTTTTTTCCATGTTGATGCGCTTCCCTTGAACACTCATGGCAAGCTGGATCGCAGCGCGCTGATTGTCCCCGCTTTGCCCGAGCCCAGCGCGGCACCGGCGGCGCCTATCGACCCTCTGGAGCATCGCCTGCTCCCGCTGTGGCGTGAAGCTTTGGGCGCGCCGGAATTTTCCGTCACGGACAACTTTTTCGATTTCGGCGGTCACTCTCTTTCCGCCATGCGCCTTATCTCTTCGGTCGAAAAGGCGACAGGACAGATGCTCCCCTTCCAAACCCTTTTCAGCGCTCCCACGCTTCACGAGGTGGTCGAGTACCTGAAGCGGCAGCCTAGTGCCGAATTGCCGCACGGTCTTAGCCGCATTCAAGCCGAAGGCGAACTGAACCCGATTTTCTTTTTCCATGTCCACGCGGGCTGCTGGAATCTGGCTCATGCATTAGGACCCAACCAGCCATTACTAGGCGTGAAGCCCGATGCCGATTCCGCTACTGCCATTCAAGCTCGACAGCCGCATGGCCCCTATCTTCTGGCCGCATACGGCGCAGGTGAAGGGCAGGCTCTTGAAGCGGCGCGAGAGTTAGTGCAGCGCGGTGAGGCTGTATCGGCAGTCGCGATCTTCGATGGCGAAGCGAACCGCGGCAAGCTCAGTTGGGCGAAGCTGTTTCGCGGCAGCCCCGCCTTCATCGCACAAGTCATACACTTTCGTTCCGCCAAGTTGCCTAGTTTCGTGTTCGATAGCCCGGCTGTGGAACAAGTGGCCGAAGAGCTTCGCCAACTCCAGGAAAGCGCCCACGGTGTCTGACATTGGCGTCGATTTCGGAACCACTAACAGCGCCATTGCGGTGCGCGATGGGTTGGTTGTACGGCTGATCCCTTTTGGCGAAGCGGAAACATTCCGAAGCATTTTGTACTTCCCTGCGGGCCGCCAGCCGGTGATCGCCGGGCCGAAAGCGATCGCCGCCTACCTGGCTGAACACGCTGAAGGGGAAAGCGGCGGCCGCCTCATTCAGTCCATCAAATCTTTGCTCGCGAGCCGCGTATTTACGGCGACCATCATTTCCGGACGTCGTTACACGGCTCAGGATCTTGTCACCGTGCTGTTGAAAGCGTTGCGCAGAGAGGCGGATGACAGTTCACTCTTAGCCCCAGCCTCTGTCACCGCCGGACGGCCCGTGCGATTCGTTGGGGCGGAGACCGATGAAGATGAGCAGATGGCCGTGTCTCGCCTGAAGGCGGCATATCAGGCCTCCGGCTTCGGTGAAGTTGCGCTTGCTTTCGAACCCGTGGGAGCCGCTTACGCCTATGAGAGCCGGCTCGATCATGACGAACTGATCCTGATTGCCGATTTCGGCGGTGGCACCAGCGATTTTTGTTTGATGCCCGTTGGCCCCAAGTCTCGCGGCAGCAAAGCAACACGGTCCATTCTCGGTAACGAGGGCATTCCCCTCGCGGGGGACGCGATCGACGCCACCATCATCCGCCACGTGGTTTCGCCTCTCCTCGGGGAAGGATCGGAATACCGTTCGATTCACAAACTGTTACCCGTCCCCGCTTCTCTTTATCGCAAGCTGGAGCGCTGGCATCACCTCTCGTTTTTGCGCTCACCCGATATTCTGCGGATGCTCCACTCCATTCAGGCGACGGCTTCGGAGCCGGAGCGGATTGCAAAGTTGATTGCCTTAATTGAAAACGATTTAGGCCTGCAGCTTCATCGCGCCGTTCAAGAGGCGAAATTCGAGTTGTCCCGCAGCTCACGCACTCTCTTCCGCTTTCAACATGCGGCGCTTGAGATTGAACAGGAGATTGACCGGGCGGATTTCGAGGACTGGATCGCCCCGGAGTTGGATCAAATCCGCGGCGCCGTGGGTAAGCTGCTGAATCGCACGGGCAAGTCGGCCGAGCAAGTGAATCGAGTGTTCCTCACAGGCGGCACATCTTTGGTGCCGGCGGTGCGCCGCGTCTTCGAGCATCTCTTCGGCGAAGCGAAAATTTCGGGAGGCGACGAATTTACCTCCGTCGCGAAAGGCTTGGCCAGGGTGGCGAGCTATATTCGAACGTAATCGGAACGCCAGTGCTTAATCGCTCCCTTGATGTCTTTCGGACTCCAATTGTTGGCCAGCGTCTGCTCCACCAACTCGGGCAATTCCTCGTCTGAGGCAAACCGCAGCGCGATGAAGTGATGCGGATGAAGCTTGTCAATCTGGCCGTGCAGGCTGGGCGGCAGCAGGCGCTGCAATCGAAGAGTTTCCTCCAGGCGAATGACACGGTCCTGGATCTTCAACGGATAAGTGCGAATCCGAAATACCGCGGCCGCGAACGCCACGCTTAGTATGACCAGCCACAATGCCTCATAGCTGGGACGCCGGATCGCCAGGTACACCAGAACCCCGACATTGATGAAGGAAACAGGCTGCAAAAAGTACGCGAAAATTGGGTCGACGCTGGCATGGCTGGCATAACTTTGCGGTTTTTGCGGCATGGACTCTATTCTAAAGGTTATGCAAACCAAGCAGCTAGGAAATAGTGACATGCACCTGACGCCCATCGGAATCGGGGCGTGGGCCATAGGCGGAGGGGGCTGGGCTTTCGGTTGGGGCCCGCAGGATGACAACGAATCTGTTGCCGCCATGCGGGCGGGCCTGGAGAAAGGCATCAACTGGATCGACACAGCGGCGGTTTATGGCTTGGGGCACTCCGAAGAAATTGTCGCCCTCGCGCTAAAAGGGCTTTCGAAGAAGCCGTATGTGTTCACCAAGTGCGAGCGCGTGTGGAATGAAAAGCGCGAGATCGGGAAGAGCCTGAAGGCGGAATCGATACGGCGTGAAGTGGAAAACAGCTTGAGCCGGCTGCAGATCGACGTGATCGATCTTTATCAGATCCATTGGCCCGAGCCCGATGAAGACATCGAAGAAGGCTGGACGGAAATGGCCAAGCTGAAAGAGCAGGGCAAGGTGCGATATATCGGTGTGTCCAACTTCAATGTGGAGCAGATGAAGCGCGCACAAAAGATTGCGCCGATCACTTCGCTGCAGCCGCCGTATTCGCTCCTCTCGCCGGAGATTGAAGAATCCATCCTGCCCTACGCCGGCGAAAACAATATCGGCGTGATTGTATATTCGCCCATGAAGTCCGGCCTTCTGACCGGCGCCATGACTCGTGAACGAATTGCCACGATGCCGGATGACGATTTCCGGAAGCGCACTCCGCAGTTTCAGGAACCGAAGCTGACCAAGAACCTGGAACTGGTGGAACGAATGCGCGAGATGGGCAAGCGCCACGGACGCACGCCGGGCGAGGTTGCCATTGCCTGGACGCTGCGCCGGCCCGAGGTGACCGCAGCCATTGTCGGAATGCGGTCCGCTAGCCAAGTGGACGGCGTGATTGGCGCGCTCGACTTCCGCCTGACCGACCAGGAAACCAGCGAACTGGAAGCGATGCGCCCCTGAGCGGTTGCTGTCTACGCGGCGAGGCGGAACCGCTTCCCGATTCCGGGGATGGCCGCTTCCAAAACCTGCCCCACTTTTTCAGCGAAGATGAATTCCATTTCCGCGCGCACCGGCTCCGGGATATCGCGCAGATCTTTCTCGTTCGCTTTCGGAAGAATGATGCGGTGAATGCCAAGCCGCCGCGCCGCCAGCACTTTCTCTTTCACTCCACCGATCGGTAGCACCAGGCCAGACAGCGTTACCTCGCCGGTCATCGCGGTATCGGTGCGCACGGGCAGGCCTGTATAGAGTGAAGTGAGGGCCGTCACCATGGTGACACCCGCCGATGGGCCGTCTTTCGGGATGCCGCCGGCCGGAACATGGATGTGAACCCCGTAGCGGCGAAAGAGCGATTGATCGATGCCCAGTTCCTCCGCGTGTGACCAAACATAGCTCTGTCCCGTCTTGGCGGATTCCTGCATCACGTTACCGAGTTGCCCCGTCAAAGATAGCCCCTTGCCATCCCTCAACAGTGCAGCTTCGATATAGAGCACATCGCCGCCGGCTTCCGTCCAGGCGAGTCCGGTAGCCACCCCGGCGGGCACGTCGCGACGGGCCGGTTCGGGCGAAATTTTCCGAGGCCCCAGCAGGTCGGCCAGATTCTCCGGAGTCACCGTGAACGGATCCAGGTTGCCTTCCGCATGGCGCAGGGCGATCTTTCGGATCACTTTGCCGATGGCGCGCTCTAGTTGACGCACACCCGCCTCGCGCGTATAGCCTGCGATGATCAACCGCAGCGCTTCAGGTGACACCGTGCACTGTTCCTGCGTGAGCCCGGCCTCCGCAAGTTGACGCGGCAGTTGGTAGCAAAGCGCAATTTCCAGCTTCTCTTCTTCGCTATAGCCAGCCAAACGCACAATCTCCATGCGATCCAGCAAAGGCTGCGGGATGGAATCGAGCGTATTCGCGGTGGTGATAAAGAAGATTTTGCTGATGTCGAATGGCAGATCCAGATAGTTATCGCGGAATGTGCGGTTTTGTTCGGGGTCCAATACTTCCAGCAGAGCGGCGGCAGGGTCGCCACGGAAATCACGGCCCAGTTTATCCACTTCATCCAGCATCAGCACCGGGTTATTCACGCCGGCTCGCCGGATCGCTTGGATCACGCGACCGGGCATTGCACCAATATACGTGCGGCGGTGGCCTCGCAGTTCGCTTTCATCATGCAAACCGCCCAGGCTCAGGCGCTCAAACTTGCGCCCCAAAGCGCGCGCGATCGATTGGCCCAAACTGGTCTTGCCCACTCCCGGAGGGCCCACAAAGCACAAGATGGGCGCCTTGGCGCGGCTATTCAGCTTCAAGACGCCCAGGTGTTCCAGGATGCGCTCTTTCACTTCCTCCAGGCCGAAGTGATCTTCATTTAGAACTTGGCGCGCGACCGGAATATCCAGAATGTCGGGGCTCGGCGTGTTCCACGGTAACTCCAGCAACGTGTCGAGCCACGTGCGAGTGACATGGTAATCGGGAGCTTGCGCCGAAAGCCGTTCCAGCTTGCTGAGTTCGCGATTCGCTTCTTTGCGCACTTCATCCGGCAAGTCCGCTTTCAACAGCCGCTCTTTTAAAAGCTCAGTCTCACTTTCCTGAGCATTGCCGCCGCCCAATTCCTGCTGAATGGCGCGCAACTGCTGGCGCAGCACATATTCACGCTGCTCTTTACCGATTTCGCTTTGAGCCTCGCTGGCAATCTTGCTGCGCAGTTCCAGCACCTGAAGCTCATGCGTCAGGTGGGTGTGCATCAGCCGCAGCGTAATGACCGGCGTTTCCGCTTCCAGAAGCCTCTGCTCCTGCGCGGCGTCCATGCTGAGAATCGAAGCCAGCAGAAAGACCATTTGCACCGGATCGTCAGAGCGGGCCAGCAAGCGCGCCAATTCGGCGGGTGCTTCCACGTTCGAATGCGCCAGCACCTTGCGCGCAAGATCCATCAGCTCACGGTGAAGCGCCTCCAGTTCCATGGCATCTTCAGTCGGGGGCACGGCAAGCGGGCGGAACTCCGCCGTTAAGTAATCGCCTTCTCGCACTTTCGCGATAGCGACGCGCTCAGTCCCCAGGACAATCAGCTCGAACTTGCCCTCCGGCTGTCGCATAGACCGCTTAATCACGGCCCTGGTTCCCATTGTATATAGGTCTTCCTGAAGCGGGAGTTCGACGTTTGTGTCGCGTTGCGTAACGACGATAATCTCTTTTTCTTCAGTCTTCAGAGCTGCGTGGATGGCTGCAATAGAAAGCGACCTGCCCACCGAAAGAGGCATGAGCAGGTTCGGAAACAGAACGGTATTCTTGATGGGCAACAAAGGGAGAGACTGCAGAAGTTCGCTCATGATGGGGCTCGTAATATAAAAGATGAGCGAACCACACTAAAGGTTGCATTCTAATCGCCCAATGGAATTGCGATCCAACCGATAATGTAGGCGATTATCCCCGTTCCCGCTCCAAAGACCATGAGAATCCATAGCACTCTGACTAGGGTGACATCCCAATTCAAATAGCGAGCGATTCCCGCGCAAACTCCTGCGATCTTCTTTTCGCCGCGTGGGCGTACCAGCCGGACAGGTGGAAGCCGAGTAGATTCTTGATTCGGAGCCGTGCCGATTACGGCATGACCGCAAGCGGGGCAAAACCGTGCGCCCAGATCGAGTACTGACCCGCAGTTTGTACAGTGCATAAGTATCCTTAAGACAACTTCACTACAGGATACGCAAAGACAAACCGGATGGTTCAGTTAACGCGTGGAGTGGTGGGCCGTGAAAGTTGCTGGAGCGATTACCGTATGTAAGGCGGATTTCTCCGAGCCGACGCGCATTTCGTCCCAGCTATAATCGAACTCTTTACCGCAATCGAGGCAAGTCACATAGGTTCTACTACGAGTTTCTTCGGAATCCTGGGGAACTCCTGAACGCCGAGAAGGTGTAAGCGGAAAAGATGTCCTGCGGTGAGAACATCCAAAGAAAGCATTCAATAGCGAAGTCATCATAGTAAGTACCGTGCCCCTTTTTCTATCCACTCATTCGATTCGGTAGATAGATTAATGGTTTCAAAGATGGCAATTCTGGGGCCACGCCGGATGTATATAAAGAGATCTTAATTACCGGTGACTCACGGTGTTCAGGTGTTAACCTGCGATGGCATCGGCAATTAGCTTGCCGTGAAAACGGCCATTCTCAATGAAGATCTCGCTGGTGTGCATTCCCGCCACAATCACCCCCGCCAGGTAAACACCCGAGCGTTCGCTTTCGAGAGTTGCTTCATTCAAGTTCGGACGGCCTGTTTTAGGGTCTATGCGGATTCCAAACGATTCCAGCAGCACTTCATCGGGCCTATAGCCGATTAGCGCGAATACTGCCTGATTGGGTATCGAGATAACGCCGTCGGGTGTTGAGATTTCCACTTCGCGCGCGTGGATTGCGGTCACACGGCTGGAGAAATATCCCGCGATCTCGCCGGTCTTGATTCTGTTCTCGATGTTGGGTTTGATCCAGTATTTGACGGAAGAAGAGATGGCGCTGCCGCGATGCACTAGAGTCACGCGGGCACCGGTCCACAACAGTTCCAGAGCCGCGATGGCCGCTGAATTCTTCGCGCCGATGACCAGTACATCGTGGTCGAAATACGGGTGCGCGTCTTGGTAGTAATGGTGAACTTTGGCAAGGTCTTCACCCGGAACATTCAAGCGGTTCGGCACATCGTAATATCCCGTGGCCAGAATCACCTTGCGAGCCGTGTAAGTTTCGCCGCCCACCGTGGCAATATGGAACGCGCCGTCTTCCCCATCCACGCGAACCACTTCGCGCTGCTGGCGGATATCGAGCTTGTAATGCTGCGCCACGCGGCGGTAGTACTTAAGCGCTTCAATCTTATTCGGCTTGTCATTCAAGCTGGTCATGGGGATGTCCCCAATCTCAAGCAACTCGGGCGTAGTGAAGAAAGTAAGGTTGGTGGGGTAATGATACAGCGAGTTGGTGAGGCAGCCTTTGTCCAGAACCACGGTTCGCACGCCACGCTTACCCAGTTCGATGGCGCAGGCAAGGCCTGTTGGACCCGCGCCCACCACCAAAACGTCGAAGTCCAACATGTTAGAGCACGGCTTCGACGGTGGTGTACACCTGTTCCAAGGCGCGATCAAGCCCTGCCACATCCTTACCGCCGCCTTCCGCCATATCGGGACGGCCGCCACCTTTGCCGCCGACGGCGCTCGAAACCGCGCTTGCCAGCTTGCCCGCCTGCACTTTACCGGTCAGATCTTTCGTGACGGCGCTTACTACCGATACAGTGCCTTCCTCTGCCCCGGCAAGAACAATCACGGCAGACTTCCACTTGTTGCGCAACGCATCCGCCAGAGTGCGCATCTGCTGCCGGTCCATGCCGTCCACGCGCGCGGAAAGAACGTGAATGCCGTTCATGGAGCGCGCTTGCGCTTCAAGAGCCGCGCCGGCCGAGTGCGCCAAACGCGTCTTTAGCTGATCGATCTGGCGTTCCATCTGGCGTGTCTGCCCGATCATGCGCTCTACCTGCTCCACCAGTTCGGAATCGTTGGCGCGCACCAGTTGGGCCACGCGGCCCAAAGCGTCAAAAGTCTGCTGATACTGGCGCACCGCTTCGGTTCCCGTAATTGCTTCGATGCGCCGGACGCCCGCGGAGATGCTGCCCTCGCTCAAGATCTTAAATAAGCCAATATCGCCGGAACGATGGACATGCGTACCGCCGCAGAGTTCGCGGCTGAACGTCTCGCCGTTCTCTGCCGCGACGGAGACCACACGTACCTGGTCACCATATTTTTCACCGAACAAAGCCATGGCGCCCGTCGCGAGCGCTTCCTCAATGGGCAGAACATCTGTTCTTACGGAAACGTTGCGCAGTATTTCCGCATTCACAATGCGTTCAATCTCACGAAGCTCATCTGGGGAAAGCGCGGCGTAATGTGTGAAATCGAAGCGCAAACGTGTGGGGTCCACAACACTGCCGGCCTGCTTCACGTGCGGGCCCAGCACCTGGCGCAAGGCCGCGTGCAGCAAATGCGTCGCGGTGTGATTGCGCATGGTGGAGAGGCGCAGGTCGCCGGTCACTTCGGACTTCAACTTCTCTCCGGCATGCAGCGCTTGCAGCGCGTGAATGCGATGGATGGTCAAACCCGGCAGACCCGGAAACGCAGTGGTCACTTGAGCTACAGCTTCACCGGTGGCGGCTGAATAAAGCGTACCGTTGTCACCAACCTGGCCGCCCGTTTCCGCATAGAAGGGCGTTTGGTCCAGCACCACTTCCGCGTCCGTGCCAGCGGGTATTTCACTCACCGGCTGCTGCTTCACAAGCAGCCCCACAATTTGAGACTCGCTCACCAGATCCTGATAGCCCAGGAAGCGGGTCTTGCCTTGCGCCAGCAGCTCCCGATAGGCGGGCACCACAGCACCTTTCTCGGCGCCCCTCCAACTGCTGCGCGCCTTTTCGCGCTGGGCACCCATGGCCTGATCGAAGCCGGCCTGATCGATCTCGACGCCCAATTCACGAGCCATGTCCCGCTGCTCATCGGGCGCCAGACCATAAGTGTCATAGAGTTTGAACGAAACGGCTCCAGGAAGCGCCGAGCCCGGCGAAAGCGCCGCCACTTCCCCGTGAAAGACCTTCTCCGCCACCAGAAACGTATTCTGATAGCGATATTCTTCATCCTTCACAATGCGGGCAATTCGCGCGATGCTTTCCAGCATCTCCGGATACGCACTCTGCATGAACTCCGCGACGAAGCCGGTCAGCTCGAATAGGAAAGGCTCCTCCCGCCCGATCAGGTGCGCGTGCCGCATGGCGCGCCTCATGATTTTACGTAGCACATACCCGCGCCCATCGTTTGCGGGCAGCACGCCGTCATGGATCAGGAAGGCCGTGGCACGCGAATGATCCGCGATGATACGAAGTGCGGTGTCCGTTTTCTGGTTGGAGCCAAAGCTAACGCCAAGCTGTTCAGCCGCATGAAGCATGATGGGCATGATCAGGTCTGTATCGTAATTCGAGAGCTTGCCCTGCAGGATGGCCGTGATGCGTTCGAGGCCCATGCCGGTATCGACGGAAGGGCGGGGCAGGGGAGTCATCGTGCCCGACGCATCCCGATTGAACTGCATGAAGACCAGGTTCCAGAACTCTACGTAACGGCCGCCGCCATCGAGCGGGAATTGTTCGTGTTCGCGCCCCGCTTCGGCCGCTTCCAGTCCCAGGTCGTAGAAAATCTCCGAACAAGGTCCGCAGGGGCCAGCCTCACCCATCTGCCAGAAATTGTCTTTCTCGTCCAACCGAAAGATGCGGTCCTTCGGAACGCCGGCAATGCGCTGCCACAACTCTTCGGCTTCATCGTCGTCACGGAAAACGGTCACGTAAAGCTTCTCTTTCGGCAGCCGATAGACTTCGGTGATCAGTTCCCAGGCAAAGCGAATGGCATCGGCTTTAAAGTAATCGCCAAAGGAAAAGTTGCCGAGCATCTCAAAGAACGTGTGGTGCCTGCGGGTGTAGCCCACGTTCTCCAGATCGTTGTGTTTGCCGCCGGCCCGCACGCATTTTTGCGAAGTGGTAGCGCGATTGTACTCACGCTTTTCCTGGCCCAGAAACACGTCTTTGAACTGGTTCATTCCCGCATTGGTAAACAGCAACGTGGGATCGTTCGCTGGAAGAAGCGAAGAGCTCTTTACAATGCGGTGATTCTTCGACGCGAAGAAATCGAGAAATTGCGTGCGTATTTCATTGCCTGTCATGTTTTTTGTGAATCAGGCGATCTTGTCCCGATCGCCCGCCGATCCCTAGATAAATGCTACGGTCTTCAGCCCGGAAATTTCAAACGGCCGGCGGCAGCGCTGATTCTTGCAGGTTGCCTTATCGTCTAAGAGCAGCATATAGCTCTGAGTCTTGGCGAACTTCGCGCGGTCGCGATCATCGCCTCCGGGTGGAAGGCGATCCTTCTTCTTGCGCAGCAGCCAATGAACTTCATAGGTGTCCACCGTGCGGCAAAACGGGCAGTTCAACGATGCCGGTTTCGTTGTATTCGATTCGTTGAAATAGGTACGTTCGTCCACTTAGCGCGAGTCCAATGGAACCCAAGGCATGCCGTCCGGGTTGCCCTTGTATTCGGCGCGGGGCCGAATCAGCCGATTGTTGTGATACTGCTCAAGAATATGCGCCGTCCAGCCGGACATGCGGCTGATGGCGAAGATGGGCGTGAACAGATCGATGGGAATGCCGAGCGAGTAATAAGTGGACGCCGAATAGAAATCCACATTCGCATTCAGTTTCTTTTCGGTGCGAATGGTTTCCTCTACGCGCTTCGACATCAGATAAAGGTTCTCTTGCCCAGTCCGCTTGCCGAGTTCTTCACTGAACGCGCGCAGGTGAGTGGCGCGAGGGTCTTCGGTGCGATACACGCGATGACCGAAGCCGGGGATCTTCACTTTGCGCGCCAACATGGCGTGCACTCGCTCCACAGCCTTATCCGCGTCGCCCACTTCCAGCAGCATGCGAATGACATCTTCGTTGGCACCGCCGTGCAGAGGGCCCTTCAACGCTCCAATTGCGCTGGTGACGCAGGAATAGATATCGGAAAGAGTGGCGGCGGTGACGCGCGCGGCAAATGTGGACGCGTTCAGCTCATGATCGGCATGAAGAGTAAGAGCCACATCGAAGGTGTGAGTCATCACCTCATCCGGAACTCTGCCAGTCAGGCAATACAGGAAGTTGGCGGCGAAACTCAATTCGGGTTTGGCCGCAAGCACTTCCTTGCCATTGCGCAGCCGATCATACGTGCTGACGATGGTAGATGTTTGCGACATCAGCCTGACCGCTTTTCGCGCGTTCGCTTCCGGAGACATGTCGCGAGCTTCCGGGTCGGTCAAGCTGAGCATGGAAACGGCCGTACGCAGCACATCCATGGGCAAAGCGGATTTCGGCGCGGCGCCAAGAAACTCAACCACCTCAGCCGGAAGCGAGTAAACCGCCCCCAGATCGGCCTTCAGCTTTCCGAGTTCCACCCGGTTGGGGAGTTTGCCCTTCCACAGCAGGAAAATAACCTCTTCGAACGTGGCATGATCGGCAAGTTCATGGATGTTATAACCGCGATAGCTTAGGACGCCGTTATAGCCATCGATATAGCAAATTTCCGATTCCCCGGCGATAACGCCTTCAAGCCCTGCCGCGTTGGTTGGTGTGGAACTCATGTGCCCTTTTGTTTTATCAGTTTAAGAACGGTTTCCGCAGTTTGCCAACGGTTTGATGAATCATGTTGGCCAGGGGGCTTTTATTCGGGCAGGCGGGAAAAGGTGAAAAGCCCAGTGTGGAGCCATTTTTTTCCACCCAGAGTTTCTCCTGCCGATCGGTCTTATCTACGGTGACAATCACTCCCGCATTGCAGGTTTCACTATCGGTGATGCGGAGCGAACCCAGATTCGCGCCAGGACCCCAATCTTCCATAAACTTCTGGTAATCGTAGCCTTTGCAGGGTGTTGTATCGGTGCAGCCCCATGTGGCATACGCGCTCTTATAATCCTTCGCGCGCAATAGGCTGACGAAGTTCCGAACGCTGCCTTCCTGGGCGTGGTTCTTGAAGACGTAATAGCCGAGCGGGCCGAAGACGGCAAGGAAAAGTGCGGTGAGGAATAGCCATTTGAAGATGGCCTCGCGCCGCTCTTCACCCGCGCCGTATTGATCCAGATATCCCGCCATCGCAAGAGTCCTTTCGCTAACGCAATTCTACTTGACTGGATATGCTTTGTCGTACGCCGCTATGGCCTCGGTGGTGATCTCGGTGGCCGCCTTAAAGTAAATCGCGGTCTGCGTATCGATCACGATATCGAAGCCCTTCGCCTCAGCCAATGTCTTCACAACCGCTTGCATTTTCTGAGCGGCTTTCCCTAAAATTTCATTGCGGTCGCGATCCACATCGGCCTGCAAGTCTTCGCCCATGCGCTGCAATTCACGCTGACCGCGCGTGCCCCGTGCCTGCAAATCTCCTTCGGCCTGGGGCGTGAACTTTCCCTGACCCTGCTGCAATTGCGTCTGGATACCCTGTAGTTCCTGTTCGAGTTTCTGGGCGGCCTGCTGGCGGGGCTTATATTTCAACTCCAGCTCCGCCGACGCTTTCTTGATATCGGCCGATTCCAGAACGGCGCGCTGCAGATTGACGGTGGCAACTTTGGTCTGGGCCGGCAGAGCACTGGTGAAAGAGAGCAGTGCCACGCTGAACATAGCCGTCCTAACCACTAGGGAACTGAACATAAAATGAAGAGACTCCTTTTTCAATTGAAACTGACAGGTTAGCATTGCCGAAAAGCACGCTTGAGCGCGCCGGGCCACTAAGACCTATTACTAATTTACTTCTTTTGTGAACATTTCGGACAGCACACGTCCCACTGAACCGCTGGGTTGCTCTACACCCAGCATGGCGGCCAGCGTTGGGGCAACATCGTTCACCGTGATGGTTTGATAGTATTTGCCCGCCCGCACTCCGGGCCCCATGAAAATTACGGGCACATGCGTGTCGTAATCGAGCGCAGTGCCATGTGTGGTGCCGGTGCCCGCTCCGAACAGCCAGTATGGCTCCAGCAGCACAAAAAGATCGCCCGAACGCGAAGGGAAAAAACCGTTCGATACGCGAGTGCCGGCCGCATCTTCGCGAACGACGCCCGAAAGCAATTGGGTGCGTGTGTACACGCGGGCAACATGAGGGATCGCCATCAAAGCATCCGCGGCAACGCGATCCACCTCTGCGCGCTCCAGCTTTTTCAAGGCAATTGTATCCGTGTTCAAGTACGTCATGCTCTCGAACGAGCCGGCGATCCAACTGGCTTTTCCGAAGCGCAGGTCCAGCGCGGTCTGAATCGTCTTCTCAATCGTTCCCGCGCCCAGGCGTCCGCCCGGCATCTTGCGAGCGACATTCACTTCCGGAACCGGCGCCACGCCATGATCGGCGGTCATCACGAACAACACATTCTGCGCTCCCACCTCGTGCTCCAGAAATGCGAAAAACTTGCGGAACAGCAGATCGGTTCGCAGCGCCATATCCTGAACCTCGGGGGAGTCCGGCCCCATCAGGTGGCCCACATAATCATTTGCAGAGAAACTGACGGTGAGCAGGTCCGTTACGCCGCGTTTGCCTAGTTCCTCTTTCAGCACGGCTGCTTCAGTAAAGCTCTCAATTAATTCATTGCCCCAGGGAGACGCGGCCAGGCTTGCATTCAAAACCTCACTTGGGGAAGTGAACTTATGCCCCATCCAATCTGTGTTGGCGAATTTATCGCCGGGCCGGGTGGCGTTGTAGTCTTTTACCCAGGCGGGCAGGTCGGCAAAATAATAAGTGCTGCTTACGAAGTTGCCGGTCTTGTTATCGAACCAGTACGCCGCATCGGCCATTCGACCGGCGGGGAGTATGGCGGCGCGATCTTTCAGCGAAATGCCGACCACCTTGGCCTTCGGATTGGCAATTTTCATCTCATCGCCCAGGCAGCTCACCAGCAGCCGGCGCGGCGAGGAAGCGTCTCCCGATGCACCCAGCAGCGCGACTGTCTTATCGGAAACACTGCTGACGTTGCCGCCGGAAGCGCGGTCAAACCAATCATTCGCAATGATGCCGCTGACCGACGGAGTGGCGCCGGAAAGCACCGTGCTATGACCCACAGCCGTCACGGTGGGGAAATGGTTGTAATGAGCGTTGGCAAAGACAGCGCCTTTGGCCAATAACTGTGCGATGCCGCCGTTGTAGCCGGCCCGAAACCGCGTCAGATAATCGTAGCGGAACTGGTCCACCACAATGGTGACGACCAGCTTGGGCTGCTTTGCGAGCTGTGCAGCCAACTGAAATTCGCAGAGAATAAGAAGTGCCGAAACAAGCAGCGCGCGCATTCCGTTCAGCGTACCAAACGGCCTATATCGATTCGGTGAAACGAACCCAATTAACGGACCAGGATATGGACCGCGCGCGCGCTGGAATCGTCAACCACAAACCGAACGGTGACATGCGCTCTGGCCGCGAGTGCGCCTTCTACCTTTGTGTTTGAATCGATAGCAAAGGTCCGGGTCGCCGCCGATTCCTTCCCAAGCCCTTTACGGTTCACGGTGATTTCCGTTGCGCTAAACGAAACGACATTGCCGGAAAAGAAGTCGCCGGGCTGAGACGCAGCGCTACTCGGCGCATCTTGAGCCACCGCAGGCGCGGCGGGAGAGACTAAAGCTGCGGCAATCAGCGCCATGAAAATATAAACCCGCACAATCCAGAGTATTCCAAATAGGTTAGCGCCAGAGGAACTCACCATTAAACTTTGTTCATGCCAGCGCTAGGTTCCTGTGCAATTACAGCTGCAACCGCTAGAGCATTCGGCAGCTGAACGGAGAAGGTGGTTCCCGCACCCAACGTGCTCTCCACCTCGACGGAACCGCCATGAGCTTTCACAATCCAGGAGACAAAACTCAAGCCGAGACCCAAACCTTTTTCTGGGCTGGACTTCGGATCGCGGCCCGTTACGCGGTAAAAGCGGTCGAAGATATGGGGCAGGTGCTCTGCATCGATCCCGCTCCCCGTATCGCGCACAGTGAACACCACAGACTCACGCTGACACTGCAGTTCCAAATGCACACGCCCTCCCGCGGGTGTGAACTTCAAAGCGTTCGAAAGCAGGTTTGAAAGCATGCGTTCAATCTGTATGCGGTCTAACTCCGCTTCACAAGAAGACGGTGCTTTAATGCTCAGATCGATCGAAGCGCTCTCAGCTGGCAGTTGAAACTGCTCACCCAATTCCCGCACCAGCTCACTGGCATCGAACAAGGTCCGCGTGAGAACCACTTGCCCCGTTTCCGCCTGGGAAAGAAGCAGCAACGCGCGAACAATGTGGCTGAGCCGCTCGATATCGTCCAGCGAATCGACAATGGCGTCGCGATATTGCTCTTTGGTATTCGCGGTCAGCAACGCCACTTCCAGCTGTCCGCGCAGGATCGTAATCGGCGTGCGAAGCTCATGCGAAACATCCGTTGAAAATTGCCGTACCTGAACGAAGGAAGCTTCCAGCCTCTCAATCATCTGGTTGAAGGTTTCAATCAGAAAATCGAGTTCGTCACCCGCGCCACGCTCGGGAATCCTTAAGCTCAGGTTGGAGCCTGTGATGCGCTGGGCGGTTTTCGCCACTTGCAGAACGGGAGAAAGCCCGCGTCCCGCCAGCACCCAACCCACCAGGCTGCCACCCAGAACCATCAAAGGAATCAGCCCTGCCGCCAACCAGTTGAAACGCCTGAGCAGTTGTTGGTTATCGGTGAGCGAGCGGCCAATGGAGACGTGATAAAGCACATTCGGGGAAGACTCATCCGTAATCAGGCCCTTGCGAATTAGATAAAGCACCTGCTTGCTATTAGTCTTCTCCACCCATTTTTCAGGCGATGACGCCGCCGCCCGAATCAACGCCGGACTATCCAGCCCCAAAAGCCGGAACTCGGGCGATTCCTGAATAATGTTGCCATCCGTTTGCGACAGGAGATACACCTGCCTGAGGCGCGCTCCAATAAGGGCTTCGTCCGGGTCATGATGATCGTCATACCAGATCGGCTTGCCATGCTCGATCCGCAGGTATCCCTTCAACGCCCCCCATTCCTGGTCTAAAGTTTCGCGAGTCTGGCTATCCAGGCTGGTCACCAGAAATTGGCGAAACAAAATTGCCGATGTGGCAAACAGAAGCGCGAAGAAAAAAGCGTAGCTGGCCGTCAGGCGAAACCGCAGTCCCTTAACGGTTTTGCCGCTCATCTCAATAAGGCCGTTCGAAAGGTGTTTCGGCGGGCGAAAGGCCAGCGGGCTTTTCCGGAGCCTCAATCATATATCCGATCCCGCGCACCGTCTGGATCAATTTCGTGGGGAAGCGGTCGTCGATCTTGCTGCGCAGATGCCTGATATAGACATCTACGATGTTGGTCAGGCCATCGTAATCCAGGTTCCACACATGCTCCACAATCATGGTGCGGCTGAGCGGCCTGCCTTTGTTCCGCATCATATATTCCAGAATGCCAAACTCCTTCGGCGCGAGTTCAATCACTTCGGCATCGCGCGTCACCTTGCGCCTCATCACGTCGAGTTGCAGGTCGGCCACCTGTAATTTCTCGGGTGCCGGCTGGCCGCGCCGAAGCAGAGCACGAACGCGGGCAAGCAGTTCTACGAAGGCGAACGGCTTGGTCAGATAATCGTCCGCGCCTTGTTCTAAACCCTTCACGCGATCGTCCACCGCGCCTCTAGCGCTCAGTATCAGCACAGGGGGGCCGCCTTTGCGCGTCCGGATGCGCTCCAGAACTTTCAGGCCGTCCATATCCGGCAGCATCAGGTCCAGGATGATCAGGTCGTAATCTGTTTGACCCGCCAGTTGTACCGCTGTTGCGCCATCGGCGGCGGTGTCCACCGCATAACCTGCGCCTTGCAGTCCGCGAACTAGAAAGTCGGCAATCCGCTTCTCATCTTCCACGACCAGGAATCGCATCTGCCATCTAGTTTATTGCACACCTTACTTTTTCTTGCGGACGGAAAGGCGGCCGTTGAAGGTGGTGAAAGTCGCTTCGGGACCCCCGCCGTTTATCGAGCCGTAGAGCGCGCGATCCGCTTTCGTATGAAAACGGCCGTTCCTGGACTCATTCGGATCGATCGTTGGCTTGTTGCGGGAAAGGTCCAACTTAATATCGAAATCGCTGTAGATCTCGCCGTTATCCGTCTTCATTTTGAAGGTGGCACGCAGGTCACCGGGAAGCGTAACGTCCACGTCGCCATTCAGCGTGCTGAAAGAAATTGGCTTGCCTTGGTCCACACGGTCCACGGTTGCTTTAATTTCTCCATTTAATGAGTGCGCAATCACGCTACCCGAAACGCCGTTCAGAAATATCCGGCCATTCAGATTATTCACATCCATTTCGCCGTGAACGCCCTCGACCACGATATCGCCGCCATTGGTGCACCGCACTTTGACGGACGTCTCCGCGGGCACGCTAACCACCAGTTAGGGCGAATGACCCGACCGTGTTCGAATGTTGATCACATTGTCGTCCTCATCGATATCGAGCCCCGCGGTCCCTGGCAGTTGGAGGCGTTTCATTCCTTCTGTATCAGCGGGGCCCTGGCGGCGATCGCGCTCCCGGTTGTTCAGAGACCCTTCATGTGTTTCGACAATTACTTCCTTTCCCGAGTACGCTTTCACCGTTACGCCGCCGTCCATCGTGGAGATGCTGACAACACGGGGACGTGAGGATGCGCGCGCCGGAATCACCACGCGATCCCCCGTTGCTTCCTGGCCATCTAAGACCGACGGCATAACCACAAAAAGTACAAATGCAATACCGGTAAATTTCATCTGGATTATTTCCCTTCCCGCTTTGAGTGAAGGCGAATATTGCCGTTCACGGTTTCAAATGCTATATCCGGGCCGCCTTGCCCGGCGCGGCCTCGCGTTAACCGGTTCGAACGATAAATAAACTTCCCATTCTTCGATTCCACTTCCCCAGCCTTCTCCGGCGTCGGCGTGACATCGAAGTCTGTATAGACCTGGCCGTTGACGGTCTTAAAACTCATTCCCGCCGCTAGAGGAGGCTGAAAGTAAACATCCATCTCACCGTTCACCGTTCGAAACGAAGTGGCTTGTGTCGGGTTACGACTGAAGGCGACGGTGACGGAACCATTCACCGCGCTCACGGACCCAGAGCCCGAAACCTGCTCCATCAGAATTGTTCCGGTCACGTTCCGCACATCGAACGCACTTGACGTGTTCTTCAAAATCACCGGTCCGCCATTCACGGTTTTCAGAATGACTTCGATGTTTGTGAGTACTTGAATTTCAAAATCGACCGAGACTGTATAGCCGTAGTAGCGCTCGCCGCGATTGTTGTGATCGCGAAAAGGGTCGTCCAGGTAAATGCGGGCGAAGTCGCCCTGGTTGTTCATGTCCAGCTTCACATCGCGCTTCGCTTCCGCCAAAGCTTCGGCGGATTCCGCGCGGAACCGCATATCGGCGGATATCTTTACTTCGCGGCCCGCATAACCCGTCACGTGAACGGAGCGAGTAATATTGTCCACTAGCAGTTTGGCGTTCCCGGACCCTGCCGTGGTCACGTTGAAAGTCTTGTTCACAGATTGGTGCTCATCGAATTTCCAGCGGTCATCCGAAGCCGCCGTCAAAGCGAGAGCAGTCGAAAAAAGCAACATCAAATTGCGCATTTACGCTGCTCTTAATTTGTTCAATCCCCACTGCGCGCGCTGGCGAACGGCAGGGTTTACGTGCGGGTCGTTCACAAGCTTCTGAAGAGCAGGTGCGACATCGGCTTCGTTGCGCCCCACTAAAAGATCGATCAGCCCGATCTGCACCAGCGGCGAATCCTGAGTGGGAATTGCGTCGATCAGCGCACGACTCACCGTGGGCGTGCCTGCAAATTTCTGAAGCGCGTCCAGCGCGGAAAGCCGTACATTGATGTTCGTATCATGGCTTACCGCATACAAAAGCGCCGTCTCAACTTGGGGGTCCGGCCGTTCCATCCGATAGCTGTAACTCACGCCACGCAGCCTGGCACCGGAAGACTGCTGTTCCAGCAAGGAGAGCGTCACAAGTTGGCGCATGCTTTCCACCTCACCTTTCAATTGCGCATAGTCCGTTTGGCGGTCACTCGCGTGAGCCGGAAACGCATAGCGCCCGGCTGCCGCTCCGCAGAACAGCAGCAGCGAGGCGCATGCAGCAGCAGCCCAAGCAGGGAAGGGACTGTAAACCAACTCTTCTTGACCGTGACAGCCTGATTGGCGGCCAAGCCACACTGGTACGCCGCCAGCATTTCATGGAAGCGCGGACGCAAGGCAGGCGAAGGCTCCGCAGCTTCCAGAATTTCCATTTTGTGCCACACCGTATCCAGCTTCGCGACTTCTTCCCGGCACGCCGCGCACCCATCCAAATGTTCCAGAAGGCGCGCTCGCGCACTCTCCTCAATCCCGCCCGAAAGGTATTCCGGAATCTGTTCTTTCACACGTTTGCAAATCATGATGCTTTCTCTCCTCGCAAGGCGAAAAATCTGTCGCCCAGCTCGCGCATGGCGCGATACACACGCACTTCCACCGCACCCGTTTCGCACTTTAAGACGGAACCGATTTCTTCGTATTTCATTCCTTGAAAACGGCTGAGAATCAGAACTTCGCGCTTCTCCACGGGAAGCGCGGCCAGGGCCTGGCGAAGCAGCGCAATCTCCTGCTTGCGGCCGAATTGTTCCTCTGGATGCTTGTCTGGACTACGGAACTCCAGCGTCCTTCCCTCGGACGAATCGGAAAGCGGCATGTCCGCGCGATTTCTAATGGAGTGATCGATATGAACGTTGCGGGCAATTTGGTAAGCCCAGGGCCGGAACGCCGTATTCGATTGAAAAGTGAGGCGATACTTCAGGATCCGGAAGAATACTTCCTGGACCATATCGTCGCTAGGCTCCCGAACGCCCGAGAGGTGAAAAAAGTATCGGTAAATCGGCCGGTGATAACGATCGAAGAGCAGCCCGGGACGCCCGGCATTGCCGTCCCGCACCTCCGTCATGAGTGTTTCATCGTCCACGATTATCCGGTTTCCAAAACTAGATACCCGTGGAACTTAAAAGGCTACAGCGTGAGGAAACTTAGGCTTGCCCTAGTCGCCTTGCGCGGCGGTCTGGGCCACTTGAAACGCAGCCGGTACCGAAGATTTTGTCTCACTCCGCGCTTCCAATTCCCGCACGCGATCCGCCGCTTTTCTGCCGGCCAGAAACGCATGATCGGAGTTATAGTATTCCCACTCGCTATAGCGCCCCGCGAGCACAATGTCGCGCTGCCCCAGCCAATCGCGAATCTGAGCCACACTGGCTGCCCGGCCGTGATCGTAAACCACGTAGGCGTAAGGCATGTCCACCTGATTCGCAGCCACGATGGGATCGTCCGCGTTGAAAATTCCCACCTTGATGCAGTCCTGAATACACCGTTCAATCAATTCGGCGCCATCGCACGGCAGCGGCTTATATTCCGAATAGGTGATTTCGCAGGTCAGGCCAAAACCACCGGCCGGATTGCAATGCGGGCTCGCATTTCCCTGCACAAAGATGCGATGAAAGACCGAATCTTCGGGATAGTAAATCCAGTGTTTTTCGGTCAGGTTCTCGCGGCCTACGCCGATATTCACACACCGCACCGAAACATGACGAAGGCTCTGTGCCGCTTTATGGATCTCCGCCGGCGCTTCATCTCCAATCGCGCGGATCAGCAGCGGCAACGGCATGGTGCTTACCAGTGAGCTATAGCGCAGCTTCGTTCCATCGGTCAAAGTAAGCGAGTGCGCGGACGGCGAAATTGACTTCACCTTGGTATTCAGCCGCAACTCACCCTTCATGTGCGGAAGGAAGCCATTCATCAAAGCCTGAAAACCGCCATGCAGAGGGTAACCGAATCGCGCATTGGGGCCCATCGGCTTTCCCACCGGACGCAGCGCGCCTTCAATCATCTCCCCCAGATCGGGAATGGGCACCCGGCCGCCCAGCCAGGATGTTTCCATCTCCTTCAAAGGCACAGCCCAAAGCTTTTGGTTATACGGCACCGCGAAATGTTTGGCGATACCCGCGCCCCACACCTTATAAATGAACTCTTCGAAGTTGCGAGGCTCGCCTGCCGAATCGCTTGGTAAGGGAGCGAAAGTTTCCATCACGCCATCCGCGCAACAGTCTGTAATCGATTCGGCTTTGCATTCCGACGGCGATGATGAAACTGGCGACGAGTGGCCATTTTTCTTCGCCATAGCATTCGCGGGGGCACTCACCGGAACTGCGGCTTTCTTCGCGATGGAGCCAAAACGCGATTCAATGGCCCCTACAATACATTCCTGGATCACCTCAGGCGGCAGCCCATATAGCGCGCCTTGAAACGGATAGCGCGTGTAAACGTCCTTGCTGTAAATCCAGGCTTCGCGATCTTGCCAGTGAACGTTGTCGCCCAGCAGCATCTTGTAAAGTTCATGAACGTAAGGGTCGTTCGAGAACATGATGTGCCCGGCGAAATCGAACGTGAAGCCCTTGTCTTCAATTGATCGGCACCAACCCCCCACCCGGCTATTCTGTTCCAGCAAAACTGCATTTTCACCAAGGTGGTAGGCCGCGCTCAGGCCGGTTGGCCCCGCACCGATCACCACCGTGGGAGCAAGCGCGTTCACCACCGCTTGGGCGCTGGTTTTTTGCACCGTCGCCGGCACGAAGACACCGTCTTCCAGGCTATGATTTTTCTGAATCGTACTCGCAATCAGGCTGTCCATTTCTTTTACAGTCGTTTCCCACGATGTCTTCCGAAGCACTTCCCGCATAGCAGATATTCTGGTACGCTTCTCGGTTTCAGAAGCATGCAGGGCTATCTCGCAGGCTGACGTAAACGCCTCCGGCGTCTCGCCAAGATAGACAATCTTTCCGTAAGGCTCCTCCACGTCCGTGATGGGAGTGCTCACAATCAAACGCTCTGCCGCCATATACTCCAGCGTCTTCGTGGGGCTGATGAACTTGGTGGATTCATTGCGCGCGAACGGCAGCAGGCAAATGTCCCAACCGCTCAGCAGACCGGGCAATTCCGCATATTGGCGCTGACCCATGTAGTGAATATTCGCGCGTTTGGGAAGCGACGAGGGATCAATTTTCACAATCGGCCCCACCATTACAATCTGCCATTCCGGATGAGCGTCGGCCATATAGGCGATCAACCCAAGATCGATCCGTTCATCGATTACTCCAAAGAAGCCGAGCCGCGGATGCGCGAGCCCAGCTTGGTGCGCCGGCTCCTGTGCAGTACCGATTCGTGCCTGCCGAAAGTGTTCCGCATCCACGCTGCTGGAAAAACAATGCACGTTTGGATGTCGATTCTTTTTCGCGCGATACAAGCTTGGGCCACCGGTGAACACTAGGTCCGCCAGCGCCAATAGTTGAGCTTCGTTATCCAATAGATGTTTCGGCGCATGCAGGAACGCGGAAAGTTCGTCCATGCAATCGTAAACAACAGCCATTGGCACCAAAGGCTCGGAAAGCGGCAGCGCCATGGGCGTGTAAAACCAAGCCACGTAGTTGGCGAAGTGCTCTTCGGCAATCAACTTCGCCACCATCTCTTTCAGCACCGGCATCTGCGCTTCGCAGAATCCACCCTGTGAAACCGGGGTGTGCGGCCTGCAGACCAACACATTATTGCCGCCATCGATTTTTTCCCAGTGCGGCTCGCTCGCGCTAAAAATCGGCTCTTCAACGAAAAGTACTCGGCGCGTATTTCCTAAACGGGAAAGTATGTGTTGCGGTCGTTGAAAGACAAAATCCCACCGTAGGTGCGAAAAGGTCAAGACATCAAAAAGACGCCGCATAATTCTCCCTGTAAATTGAAATGGAATGGTCGCGGAGGTGTTCCACGCCACTCTTGCTACCGCCAAATAAGCAATCTTTGGACCAGAGTTAATTTACGTACTTAAAGACACCCGAAGGAAGCTAACTCGGCTTGGACCGCGCGCAGGGATTCCGCATAGGGGGAATTCAGCACGCGTTTAAGGACGCCTGACGTTTCTCGAGTATAGTCCCAAAGACCGCTATTGTGCCAATGCTGGGGATTTCCCCAGTCGTAGCGATCCATAATGGGATACAGGCAAACTCCCGAAACGGGTACGCCGTTCTGAAGCGCAAGAACAATCTCTTTACCGACGTCTTCAATCCAAGGTCCCCGACCGATTCCGACCTCGCTGGTTTCCGCTAAAAACATCGGAAGGTGGTAATGTTCCCAGATATCGAAGAGCAGCAGATTCAAAGGTCGCCATCGCGGATCACGTGGACGCTGGTTCCACCAGAGCCGCTTTCCATCGTTTACATTCCATTCGTTCGTAGGGTAGAAATTCGCCCCTAGAATGTCCAGGTATTCCGGCTTCCCGCCAAGCTCAGGGTTCCGATGACCTGCGATCATATCCCACGCTTCGAATTGCGATTCCGAATAGATACGAGCGCGCTCCTCGGTTTGCCGTTCTTCGCCCGGTTGCGGCAATACATGAATACTCGGCTCCGGAAACACAAATCGCGCGCGAGGATCGACGCTGCGAATCGCCTGCATCGCACCCACCGCTGCGCGGACTAGCTGGCGTTTGATCTCCACATCTTTGCCTTCTGCATGCGGGAACATCACCCCCCTGGCCGCTGCCCACGCGAAGAACGAGATCTCATTCACGGGAGCATAAAACGGAACATCTCCCGCATGCGAACGCACCACGCTGGCCGCTGCTTCCGCAAAACGCGCGAACCGGTCTGGAAATTCCGGTGAGAGCAAGTCCAGGAAATCCGGCCAGCCGTAATGGCATAAATCCCAAATCACCTGCACGCCCTGCCGCCCCGCCGCTTCCAGCATGGGAAGGAATGACGACCAGTCATACCGCCCACGCTCCTGCTCAATTAAATGCCAGCGCAATCCATCCCGCGCTGTCCTCATTTTTTCGGTGGGGAGCAAGGCATAATCCGTATCCGCCTGAGCGTCATGCTGCACACCAGCGATCATGTCCAGCCGCTGGTCCACATGATTGCGATGTGTTGAGCATTCGAAACCGCCTATCCAAAATGAGCGGAACAAATTCGGCGGCGGCAAAAGCGGCGTCGATAGAGCAGCCGGCTCCGTCAATGCCGATCCTGCGTCTTATAATCTTCCGCCGGTACCAGATACTGATGACGCTGGAAATGCATCATGCGCTCACGCCAGAAAAACTCCACCTGGCGATCTTGTGAAAAGCGAGTTCCGCGCGTGGCAACAGCCACTTCCTCCAGCGGAAATTTCGGCGTGCGGTCCGCGAACAGCAAGCCATTGGCTTCCTGATAGGTATCGGCGAATTGCGTGTAGCAGAAGCCCGCCAACGCCACCAGTTGCCGTACCACTCCGACCAGCGCCGTATATCTTTCACCGAACTGGGCCGACGTTTCCGACCGCGCATAGCCCCACGTACCGGCTTTGTCCTGCGACAGTGCAATGCCGCCGAATTCCGTCAACATGAGCGGCTGGTCGGACCTTCCCTGCCCATCCAGCAGCAATAGTCGCCCGCCCGGGCGTTCCCGTTTGAAAAGGGAAGATTGCACCTCGTCCACACCGTAACGCCGCCCGATCCTTTCCGGCTGATCGTCGTAATCGTGGACACCGATAATGTCGGTCGCGACACTCTCCCAACCGTCGTTTCCGATCACCGGGCGCGTCGGGTCCAACGTCTTCGTCATGTGATAAACAGCCTGCACATAGTGCCGTTGCGACGGGCTATCCGGCAAATCGGGCACTCCCCACGATTCGTTGAAAGGAACCCAAGCCACAATACAAGGGTGGCTGCAATCTCTCGCAATCACCTCTGACCATTCACGGCTTAGGCGCTCAATGGAATCCCGCGTGAACCGGTACGCGGAAGGCATTTCCTCCCACACCAGCAAACCCAGCGTGTCGGCCCAGAAAAGATACCGCGGGTCCTCTATCTTCTGGTGCTTGCGCACACCGTTGAACCCCATCTGTTTCGCGAGTTCAACATCGCGTCGTAGGGCATCATCATCGAACGCCGTAAGCCCGGTCTCAGGCCAGTAGCCCTGATCGAGCACCATTCGCAACTGATAGGGCCGTGAATTCAGGCAAAACCTATCGCCTTGTATGGAAACGGCGCGCAAAGCCGTGTAGCTCAGCGCGGAATCCAGCACCTGTCCATGCTCATCCAGCAGCGAAATCTGGGCGTGAATCAGCGTCGGTGAGGAAGGTGTCCAAAGCAGATCGTTCCGGTAATCGTCAATCCCAGGGTCGGAGAGAGCGATTCTACGATTTACCTCGCCGGCCACAACGCCATAAGTGTCATCCGCCACCAACAGATTGCCCACATGCAGACGCACGTTCAGTTTCAGACCATCCAGGCGAGACCCGCCCATGGCTGCTTCGAAGCCCAGTTCCCAACGCTCCATGTTCGGCGTCCAGCGAACGAAACAAATAAACGTTGGGGGCACGCGCTCCAGCCACACCGTTTGCCAAATACCGGTTGTCCGGGGGTACCAGATGGAATGCGGGTCCAACTGCCAATCCTGCTTGCCGCGCGGTTTCGCCAAATCGGAGGGGTCGTCTTCCGCCCGCACCTCCAGAGTCTGTTCGCCTTCTGAAACCAAGCTGTCGGTAATGTCGCACTGAAACGGCGTATAACCGCCGGTGTGCTGCCATACCAGGTTGCTATTTAGCCAGACGGTGGCGTGATAATCCACAGCCCCGAAGTGCAGAATTAGCCGGCAGCCATTCCCCAGGGAGGGTGCCGTAAACTTGCGCCGGTACCAGACCGCACGATAGAACCCGGTATCGTGAACGCCGCTGGCGGCTGTTTCCGGCGCGAAGGGCACTACAATCCGCCGGTCAAACGCGACTTGCGAAGGTAGCGAAAAATTGGCATGGGGATCGAGGGCAAAATCCCATGTGCCATTTAAAGATTGCCAATCTGCCCGCTCTAATTGAGGCCGGGGATAGGCGTGAGCATGAGCGGCATCGAACACACTGGAGTCAGGCACGCTGTTATCGGACAAGTTATTCAAAGTGCTCCCAATCGAGAGAGACGGCGGGGGTGAGCCGCGCGTTTACATCACTGTTTTACACCCCGATCATACGATGAACTTGGGGCGCAGCGGGGACAGAATCATCGGATCTGTAAGGTGCCTTGGTCTGAACCGCTCACTCGACCAAGAGGAACCCGGCGCAAACGTCAATCCCGTAAAGTAGCCGATTTCGCGCCAGCAGCAATAGCGAACCATGGCCCTGGTTTGGGTCCCGTTCAGATTGATCAGTACCAGACATCCTTCCGGTAACGCGCTCTCCGTCTGCAAACACAAACCTAGCGGTGAGATGTCCTCCAGAAGAGCCACTTCATTTCGCAATTCACCCAGATCGCCCGTCCACTCGATCGGCACCATATCGGCGCATAACAACCGACGATCGTTTCTTCTCTCGCTCATGCTGAAGAGATCGGCTTTGTTCCCCAGGAACTTTAGATTGGCCGTCAAGAGGTTAAACTGGAAGTTCTACCGCAATGGAGAACCTTTACGAATGAGCGTGCCCGTTTCCCAGATGTGGACCGTTGCCAGTTATGTTATGAAAAACAAGCTGGCAGGGCGCAAACGTTATCCCCTTGTCCTGATGCTGGAGCCGCTCTTCCGCTGTAACTTGGCCTGTGCCGGTTGCGGCAAAATTCAGTATCCCGCTCATATTCTGAAAAAGAACATGACGCTGGAGGAGGCTTTCCGGGCGGTGGATGAATGTGGCGCACCTATGGTCACCATTCCCGGCGGCGAACCGCTGATGCATCCGCAAATTAAAGAATTAGTCGAAGGCTTGGTGGCCCGCCGGAAGTACACCTATCTATGCACGAACGCGCTGTTGCTGCGCGAAAAGATCGATCAATTCAAGCCCAGCAAATACTTGACGTTCTCTGTCCACATGGACGGCGAACGCGAGCATCACGATTTTTCCGTGTGCCGGGAAGGCGGCTACGACATCGCTCTTCAGGGTGTCCGCGAAGCCATCGAGCGTGGTTTCCGTGTGACCACCAACACCACTCTCTTCGATGGCGCGGATGCCGCCAGCGTGCGCCGATTCTTCGACGAAATGATGGACGAAGGCGTGGAGGGCATGATGCTCTCCCCCGGTTATTCCTATGACAAGGCTCCCGATCAGCAGCACTTTCTCGGCAAAGACGTAACCCGCTCGCTCTTTCGCACCATCCTGTCAAACCGCAAGAAAAGCTGGAAATTTAACCAGTCGCCGCTATTTCTTGAATATCTGATGGGCGATCGTCACTATACCTGCACCCCCTGGGGCATGCCCACATACAATATTTTCGGTTGGCAGAAGCCGTGTTATCTGCTGCAGGATGGCTACGCGGAAACGTTTCAGGAGTTGATGGATTCCACCGCGTGGGCGAATTACGGAACCGAGAGCGGCAATCCGAAATGCGCGAATTGCATGGTGCACAGCGGTTATGAAGCCTCGGCGGTCAATGAAACGTTCGGCTCCCTTCGCGGGCTTCTCACCACCGCGCGGGCCATGCTCCGCTCCACTCATCCGAATGAAAAGGCGCTGCGCGAGCTTGCTCAGCCGCGCCGATCCCCCGCGCCGGAACTGGTACAAATTCGAGGGGAGCGCGAGGCCACCGAAGAGGTGGGCGTTTGACCGAACTGGAGGGCCGCGCCTTTGAAAATGCCACGGAGGATGAATTGCGCTCCGCCCTGGAACAGGCCTTTGATTATCGCGGCGACGTTACCCTGACCACGCGCGACGGAACACGCGTCGAAGGCTACATCTTCGACCGACACACCGCCGCCACGCTGCAGGATTCCGCTGTACGTCTCTTCCCAAAAAACTCCGAAACAAAGATCACCGTAAGCTATGCCGATATCGCCGGGCTTGCCTTTACAGGTCGCGATACCGCCGCAGGGAAAAGCTGGGAAGCCTGGGTCAAGAAATATTGGGAGCGCAAGCAGGCCGGCGAAACTGGAATCGCTATCGAGCCCGATTCGCTGGAATAGCGTTTTTCCTCAATCCGTAGTGAGCGCTCAGGTAATCCAGCAGCAGATTGCGTTTTGAGATCTTCGCTCCCATGGCTTCCATTTTGTCCATCTCCCGCATCCAATCCGCGCGGGAAAGGCGCGCCGCATGAATCGGATCCAAGGGATGACATGTCCCGCAGGCGGCCGCAAGGCGCCTTTCATCGAACGATGCTCCTGCCGAGCCCGCCAGCAATGCAAGCAACAAAATCGGGAAGATGGCCACTCCGCTACCCCTTCTCTGCCGCCGCTTCAGCCGCGGCAATCTCCAACTTTTCAGCCTTAATTTCTACACGCAGCTTGGCAAACAAACCCATCAACACATTCGCCACCCACACCAGCGCAAACTCGGCGATCAGATAACCGCGCCGGTCATCGAACATCAGCTTATAGCGTGTCAACACCAGGAAAGCCGCCGTCACGTAATGGCTTAAACAATATTCGCAGGTGAACAGGTAAAACGCTTTCCGCTCGAAAATACTCCGGCAGCTCTTGCTCTTCTCCATGCAATATTCGCGTGGCTCCCGAAACACTTCCTCGTGCGTCACCGTCCAGGCGACTGAGGCGATCGGTATGGCCAGAATAAAAAGACAAATCAATTGCCGCCCTAGCACAACAACATCGGTGATCACGCATTCAGAACCGCAATTGAAGCGCCAACAAGCCTTTTTATTCCATCCCCAGCCTCTTCGCCATGCCAATTCGCTGGATTTTTCCCGTCGCGCCTCTCGGAATATCTTTCACAATCAGAATCTGTCGAGGCACCTTGAATCGTGCCAGCCGATCGCGCGCGAACGTTTTCAACTCGGCCTCCGATGCCGATTCGCCCTCGCGCAAAACCACCGCCGCGCACACCTTCTCGCCCAGGTCGGCGCAAGATGCCCCAAAACATACAGCGCTCGCCACCACAGGATGGGCTAGCAAAATTTCGTCTATTTCGGCGGGTGAAATCTTCTCCCCGCCGGAGTTAATAATCTCCTTGATCCTGCCGCGTAGTGTCAGATAGCCGTCATTATCCACCTGGCCCAAATCGCCGGTCCGGAACCACTCTTCGTGGAAGGCCATTGCATTGGCCTCTTCCGGCACAAGGTACCCGTCCATCACGGCTTCACCTTGTATCACCACCTCTCCCGTTTCAGAGGGGCCCTCAGTAACCCGACCTGCGCGCAAAATACCGAAGCGTGTTGTGCGCGACACTCCTACACTGCCCTGCTTCCGCGTGCCAGGCAATGGCGGATTGGACGACACCTGATGTGATGCCTCGGTC
>Ga0123338_10000445_pt1 | contig 42152 bp, 44 predicted proteins | sample grotaG_FD_89793 | JGI IMG/M metagenome (GOLD analysis project Ga0123338, IMG submission 89793) | Glacier valley bacterial and archeal communities from Borup Fiord, Nunavut, Canada, to study Microbial Dark Matter (Phase II) -... | ecosystem: Environmental > Aquatic > Freshwater > Ice > Glacier ... | reverse complement strand
CATCTGCGCGGCTGGGTCGGTTCGCTCTTCGACAGCATCGTGGCGCAGCCGGGCGCCGATTTCTACCGTGCGCTGGCATGCTTCGCGCGCGACTTCTTCGCCGTCGAAACCCAGGCCTTCGACCTGCTCGATGCATGACCCGAGTGGCTATCGTTAGACCGAATGTGGCCTCGAGCCTGAACTGTTAAATTCACGCGGTCAGGGACTGGAAACAAAACCATGAAGTTCTTCCGCAGCAGGCGTGAAACCCCCGCCCCCGAATCGATGCCGTCGACATCGCGGTCGGTGCCGATCGATCGCCGCGACCTCGTCGTCGGCGCCGGCGTCGCCGGTGCAGCAGCCCTCGCCGCGGCCGTGCTGCATCGGCAGGCCGGGGCCGCGCCGGAGGCGGTCGCCGCTGCATCGCCCGTCGCGTCCGAAGGCGGCTATCAGGTGACGCCGCACGTGCTGCGCTACTACGAAACCACGCGTTCCTAGGATCCGACCATGCTGCTCACGCGCAAGCCTTCCGCTGCCGCTCCTGCGGTTTCGTCGTCGCTGGTCGCCAGTCTGGCACGCGGCGTTCGCCGCGCCGTGCCGACGATGGACCGGCGTGCCTTCCTGCGCCGCTCCGGGCTCGGCGTCGGCGTCGGCCTCGCGACCTCGCAGCTCACGCTCGTGCAGAAGGCACGCGCCGCCGACGGCACGGCCGCCGGGGCGAAGTCGGTGGTCGTCAAGCGCACCGTCTGCTCGCACTGCTCGGTCGGCTGCGCCGTCGATGCGGTGGTCGAGAACGGCGTCTGGGTGCGCCAGGAACCGGTGTTCGACTCGCCCATCAACCTCGGCGCGCACTGCGCCAAGGGCGCGGCTCTGCGCGAGCATGGCCGCGGCGAGTACCGCCTGAAGACGCCGATGAAGCTGGTCGGCAGCAAGTACGAGCGCATCTCGTGGGACCAGGCGCTGAACGAGATCAGCGCCAAGATGATCGAGCTGAAGAAGCAGAGCGGCCCCGATTCCGTGTTCGTGGTCGGCTCGTCGAAGCACAACAACGAGCAGGCCTACCTGCTGCGCAAGTGGGCCAGCTTCTGGGGCAGCAACAACACCGACCACCAGGCCCGTATCTGCCACTCCACCACCGTCGCCGGCGTCGCGAATACGTGGGGCTACGGCGCGATGACGAACTCCTACAACGACATGCGCAACTCGAAGTGCGCGCTCTACATCGGCTCGAATGCTGCCGAGGCGCACCCGGTGTCGATGCTGCACATGCTGCACGCCAAGGAAACCGGCTGCAAGTTGATCGTGGTCGATCCGCGCTTCACGCGCACGGCTGCCAAGGCCGACGAGTTCATCCGCATCCGCTCCGGCTCCGACATCGCCTTCGTGTTCGGCATGCTCCACCACGTCTTCAAGAATGGCTGGGAAGACCCGAAGTACATCGCCGACCGCGTCTACGGCATGGACAAGGTCAAGGAAGAGGTAATGACCAAGTGGACGCCCGACAAGGTCACCGAAGTGACCGGCGTCGACGAGGCCACGGTCTACAAGGCGGCGAGGATGATGGCCGAGAACCGGCCGAGCACGATCGTCTGGTGCATGGGCCAGACCCAGCACACCACCGGCAACGCGATCGTGCGTGCCTCGTGCATCTTCCAGCTCGCGCTCGGCAACGTCGGCGTCAGCGGCGGCGGCGCCAATATCTTCCGCGGCCACGACAACGTCCAGGGCGCGACCGACGTCGGCCCCAACCCGGACTCGCTGCCGGGCTACTACGGCCTGGCCGAGGGCTCGTGGAAGCACTACGCCAAGGTCTGGGGCGTCGACTACGAGTGGATCAAGAAGCAGTACGCGCCGGGCATGATGACCAAGCCCGGCATGACGGTCTCGCGCTGGATCGACGGCGTGCTCGAGAAGAACGAACTGATCGACCAGGACTCGAACCTGCGCGGCCTCGTCTTCTGGGGTCACGCTCCGAACTCGCAGACGCGCGGCATCGAGATGAAGCGGGCGATGGACAAGCTCGACCTGCTCGTCGTCATCGATCCGTATCCGTCGGCGTCGGCGGCGATGGCGGCGATGCCCGGTGCGGCTGGCGACCTCAACGCCAATCGGGCCGTCTACCTGCTGCCGGCGGCAACGCAGTTCGAATGCTCGGGCTCGGTCACGGCCTCGAACCGGTCGATCCAGTGGCGCGAGAAAGTGATCGAGCCGCTGTTCGAGTCGCGCACCGATCACATGATCATGTACCAGCTGGCGCAAAAGCTCGGCTTCGACAAAGAGCTGATGGCCAAGACCAAGCTGGTCGCGGGCAAGGGCGGGATGATGGAGCCCGAGGTCGAGTCGATCCTGCGCGAGATCAACCAGGCCTGCTGGTCGATCGGCTACACCGGCCAGTCGCCGGAGCGGCTGAAGGCGCACATGCGCAACATGAATGTCTTCGACGTGAAGACGCTGCGCGCCAAGGGCGGCATCGACAAGGAGACCGGCTACAAGCTCGACGGTGACTACTTCGGGCTGCCGTGGCCGTGCTGGGGCACGCCGGAGTTCAAGCACCCGGGCTCGCCGAACCTCTACGACACCTCGAAGCACGTCATGGACGGCGGTGGCAACTTCCGCGCGAACTTCGGCGTCGACAAGGACGGCGTCAACCTGCTCGCCGAAGACGGCTCGCACTCGCTCGGCGCCGACATCACCACCGGTTACCCGGAGTTCGACCACATCTTTCTCAAGAAGCTCGGCTGGTGGAGCGAGCTCACCGATGCCGAGAAGGCCGCCGCCGAAGGCAAGAACTGGAAGACCGACCTGTCCGGCGGGATCATCCGCGTCGCGATGAAGAATCATGGCTGCCACCCATTCGGCAACGCCAAGGCGCGCGCGGTGGTGTGGAACTTTCCCGACCCGATTCCGCTGCACCGCGAGGCGCTCTACTCGACACGGCCCGACCTGATTGCCAAATACCCGAACCACGACGACAAGAAGGCGTTCTGGCGGTTGCCCACGCTCTTCAAGAGCGTGCAGGACAAGAACAAGGACATCGGCAAGACCTTTCCGCTCATCATGAGCTCGGGCCGGTTGGTGGAATACGAAGGCGGCGGCGAGGAAACGCGCTCGAACCCGTGGCTCGCCGAGCTGCAGCAGGAGATGTTCGTCGAGATCAACCCGGCGACGGCCAACGATCGCGGCATCCGCGACGGCGAGCAGGTGTGGGTGAAGTCGCCGACCGGCGCCAAGATCATGGTGCGGGCCTTGGTCACCGAGCGCGTCGACCGCGAGACGGTGTGGCTGCCGTTCCACTTCTCCGGTCGTTGGCAGGGCGCCGATCTGAAGCCCTACTACCCGGACGGCGCTTTTCCGATGGTGCGCGGCGAGTCGGTCAACACGGCAACGACCTACGGCTACGACAGCGTGACCATGATGCAAGAGAGCAAGACCACGGTCTGCCAGGTCGAGCGCGCGGCCTGAACGACACGGAAGAACACGGGAGCTCACGATGGCAAGAATGAAGTTCATCTGCGACGCCGAGCGTTGCATCGAGTGCAACGGCTGCGTCACCGCCTGCAAGGCCGAGCACGACGTTCCCTGGGGCGTGAACCGGCGCCGCGTCGTCACGCTGAACGACGGCGTCGCCGGCGAGCGCAGCATCTGGGTCGCCTGCATGCACTGCTCCGACGCGCCGTGCATGGCTGTGTGCCCGGTCGACTGCTTCTATCGCACCGCAGAAGGCGTCGTCCTGCACGACAAGGACATCTGCATCGGCTGCGGCTACTGCTCCTACGCCTGCCCGTTCGGCGCGCCGCAATTCCCCACCAACGGCACCTTCGGCCTGCGCGGCAAGATGGACAAGTGCACCTTCTGCGCCGGCGGCCCCGAGGCCAACGGCAGCGAGGCCGAGTACGAGAAGTACGGCCGCAACCGCCTGGCCGAAGGCAAGCTGCCGGCGTGCGCCGAGATGTGCTCGACCAAGGCCTTGCTCGGCGGCGACGGCGACGTCGTGGCCGACATCTTCCGAACCCGCGTGCTCAACCGAGGCAAGGGCAGCGAGGTCTGGGGCTGGGGCACGGCCTATGGCAAGCCGGCCGCCGGCGCTCCGGGCGCGCTACCCGCCGCGGCGAAGAAGTCGTGATGCGTCGCACGTGGGCGTGGGTTGTTCTTGCTTCGCTGTCGTTGACCGTCGCGCTCGCAGGTTGCGGCGAGCGGGTGCAGACGATCCCGGTCGGTGCGGCGAAGAAGGCCGACAGCGCCGCCTGGCAGATCACCGACAACGGCTTCGTCGCCCCGGGCTGGACGCCGGGCGACGAAGCGAGCTGGGATGCGCAGCTGAAGAAGCGCGCGCAGTCGCAGAACGATTTCGCGACGCCGAAGTGAGGGCGCCGCGATGCATTGCCTGATTCGCCACGCCATCGTCGCCGGCGCTGCTGCGGCGGCGCTGTCAGGCCCGGTGGCTGCCCAGCAGGACGCGCCCCCTGTTGCCGCGGCTCCGGCCGCCAGCGCCGTACTGGCCGAGCCGCAGCCGAACGAGACCACGGCGCAGCGCAGCCGGAGCCAGCCCGGCAACAACGCGCCGTTCTGGCGCGGCGTTCACGACTCGGGCAAGACGCCGGGCTCGGTGAACAACCTGCAGATGGGCGAGCGCGGCGTCTTGATCCAGCCGTTCGCGCAGTACCCCGGCACGCGCAATGCATCGGCCGGCGAAGCGTGGCGGCAGATCCGCAACTGGTGGATCATTCCCTACGGCGGCGCCGTGCTCGTGATCGTCGCGCTCGCGATCGGCCTGTTCTACTGGCGCCGCGGCCCGATCGGCCACGCCACCAACACTGGCAACCGTTTCATCGAGCGCTTCACCTACTTCGAGCGTGCCGCGCACTGGAGCAACGCCATCGCGTTCTGCGTGCTCGCCATTTCCGGCCTGGTGATGGCGTTCGGCAAGTTCTCGCTGCTGCCGCTCACCGGCGGCCTGCTGTTCGGCTGGCTGACCTGGCTGCTGAAAACCGCGCACAACTTCTTCGGCCCGCTGTTTGCGGTCTCGCTGGTGATCGTGTTCTTCACGTTCCTGCGCAGCAACTGGCCATCGCGCGGCGACCTGACCTGGCTGCTGAAGGGCGGCGGCCTCTTCGGTGGCGAGGCGCCGGCTTCGGGCCGCTTCAACTTCGGCGAGAAGATCGTGTTCTGGGGCGGCGTGTTCCTGCTCGGCAGCATGGTCGTGGGCTCCGGGCTGGTGCTCGACAAGCTCGTTCCCGGCCTGCTCTACCTGCGCGACGACATGCAGCTCGCGCACATCATCCATTCCACCGCCGCCGTGCTCATCATGATGGTCTTCTTGGGCCACATCTACATCGGCACCTTCGGCATGCGCGGCTCTTATCGCGCCATGAAGTCAGGCTACGTCGACGAGCAGTGGGCCGAGGAGCACCACAAGTACTGGTACGACGACATCCGCGCCGGCCGCATCCCTGCCGAGCGCACGAAGGCCGTGCCCGCCGTCCGCCAGCCGGCGGCCTGATCGCACCGAAGGACAGACGACATGAACAAACCCGCCGTGGTCGCCCTGCTCGCCGTGCTCGCGGCCGGCCCGCTGCTCGCGAAGCTGCCGGCGCTGAACGACGAAGCCAAGGCCAAGGCCACCCTTACCGCGGCCAAGGCCACGTGGACCGACAAGGTCGGCCTCTACAAGGTCTGCCAGGCCATGGACCGCACCGCAGAGAAATACCACGCCTCGGCCAAGGTGGCAAGCAAGGACTCGCCGGTCACCGACCCGATGCCGGCGTGCGCCGATCCGGGTCCGTTCGTGGCGCCGGTCGATGCCGCGGCGTCGAAGCCGCTCGAGGCGGCCGAAGCGCATTCGCCGGCCGGCATGGCGGTCGGGCCGCCGAGCAACAAGGCGACCTCCGCCGAAATGACGGGCCCGCGCAAATAGGCGCTTCCGCGGTTCGCCTCACCGCGGCGAGCGCGCCGCTCACCGAGCGCATCGCCGCGCGCGACGAGTTCGGTGCCGAGCGCGCGATCAGCATCCCCGCCGAGCGCTCGCTCACCGTCTTTGTCGACAAGCGCGAACTCGTCACCCTGATGACGCTCGGCGCCGCTCCCGAGCTGCTCGTGCTCGGCTACCTGCGAAACCAACGGCTCGTGGATCGGGTCGACGACATCGATTCGATCACCGTCGACTGGGCCGTCAACGCTGCCGCGGTGAAGACGCGCGCCGGCATCGAGCGCTTCGACGAGAAGACGGCCAGGCGCGTCGTCACCACGGGCTGCGGCCAGGGCACCATGTTCGGCGACCTGATGGGCAACCTCGACAAGGTGCAGCTGCCTCCCGCCGGCGAACCGTCGGCACGACTGTCGCAGGCCTCGCTCTACGGCCTGCTCGACGCGGTCCGTCTGCAGGAGAGCACGTACAAATCGGCCGGCTCGGTGCACGGCTGCGCGCTGTTCCGGCAGGCCGAGATGCTTCTGTTCGTGGAAGACGTCGGCCGCCACAACGCCATCGACACCATCGCCGGCTGGATGTGGCTGAACAGCGTCGACGGTGCCGACAAGGTCTTCTACACGACTGGCCGATTGACTAGCGAGATGGTGATCAAGTCGGCGCAGATGGGCGTGCCGATCGTCGTTTCGAGAAGCGGCATCACGCAGATGGGCCATGCGCTTGCGACCCGGCTCGGCATGACGCTCTTCGGCCGCGCCGTGAACCGGCACTTCCTCTGCTACTCGGGCTTCGACCGCTTCGATGCGGCACCGGAGACGGCCCGCGCGACCTGATCAGGCGATGCCGGCGAACGGCATCACGTCGACGAGCTCGCCGACGCCGACGTCGCCCTGCTCGTGGCCCAGCACGACGAGCCCGTTGGCCTCGCTCATGCTGCGCAGGATGCCCGAGCCCTGCGAGCCGGTGATGCGGACCTGCCACTCGCCGTCGGCCGCGCGCGCGACGATGCCGCGCTGGTACTCGGTGCGGCCTGGCCTCTTGCGGATCGCCTCGGCGCTGGCGGCGCGCAGCATGGGCAGCGGCGCCGTCGTGGCGCCGCTCATGGCGAGCAAGGCGTCGCGAACGAGTGCGTAGAAGGTCACCATCACCGCAACCGGATTGCCGGGCAGGCCGAACAGCACCGCGCTGCGTCCGTGGCTCTCGATGCGGCCGATCGCCATCGGCCGGCCGGGCCGCATCGCGATGCGCCAGAACAGCACGTCGCCGAGCGACGCCATCACCGCCTTGGTGTGATCGGCCTCGCCGACGCTCACGCCGCCGGAGGTGATCACCGCATCGGCCTCGGCAGCAGCGGTGCGAAAGGCGGCTTCGAGCGCGACCGGATCGTCGCCGACGACGCCGAGGTCGAGCGTGTCGACGCCAAGCCGCTGCAGCATCGCCCAGAGCGTGTAGCGGTTGCTGTCGTAGACGGCGCCGGGCGGCAGCGGTTCGCCGACCGAGCGGAGCTCGTTGCCGGTCGAGAAGAAGGCGACGCGCAGGCGACGGAAGACCGGCACCTCGGCGTGGCCGAGCGACGCCAGCAGGCCGAGATCGGCCGGCCCGAGAACGCGGCCGGCGGCGAGCACGGTGCCGCCGCGGGCGAGGTCCTCGCCGGCCAGCCGCCGGTTGTCGCCGCCGCGGACCACGCCGGCCGGCACGTGCACGACACCGTCGACGAGCGTGACCAGTTCCTGCGGGACGACGGTGTCGAGCCCTTCCGGCATCACCGCGCCGGTCATGATGCGGACGCACTCGCCGCTCGCGACCGTGCCCGAGAAGTGCTGCCCGGCGAAGCCGGCACCGGCGACGGTGAAGGCGCGCTCGCGATCGGCCTGCAGCTCCGCGCCGCGCAGCGCATAGCCATCCATCGCCGAGTTGTCTTCGCCAGGAACGTTGCTGCTGGCGACGATGCCTTTCGCCAGCACGCGGCCAAGGCCGGCGCGGAGCGCGACCATCTCGACGGCCTGCACGCGCGGCACCAGGCGGGCAATGAATTCCCGCGCCTGTGCCACCGGCAACGACTTCGGGTCGTAGCCGGCAACGCAGGACGCGATCTCCTGCAGCGACGGTGCGACAGCGCCGCTATTCACGATGTCGGCTGTGGCGGTCGCTGCAGCTGCTGCAGCTCGGCCGGCGTGTTGGCGTTGGCGAAGGCGTCGACATCGTCGAACGGCACGAGCACGGTGCGGCGGGTCGCGGTCCAGGCGTCGATCTTGCGCTGACCCGACAGCGTGAAGCGCAGCAGGCTTTCGACGACTTCGCAGCGCATCAGCGCGAACACGGGCTGCGCGCGCAGCTCGCCATCTTCCAGCGTCGCCGCCATCGCGATCTCGGCGCCGCCGGCCTCGAGTGCATCGGCCAGTCGGCGGACAAGATCCTCTGGGAAACGTGGCGAATCGCAGGGCACGGTGACGAGATAGGGCGTCTCGCAGCGCTCGAGGCCGGCCAGGAAGCCGGCCAGGGGTCCGGGATAGTCGGGAAGGGCGTCAGGCCACACCGGCACCCCCATCGACTCGTAGGCGGCGAGGTTGCGGTTGGCATTGATCATCATCGCGCCAACCTGCGGCCCGAGCCGCAGCACGGCGTGCAGCGCCATCGGCATGCCGAGATGGATTTGCAAGCCCTTGTCGACGCCGCCCATCCGGCTGCCGCGGCCGCCGGCCAGGACCAGTCCGGTGATGTCGCTCGCTTCGATCATAGGATGCTGCTTCTCATGCGCCGCAGTGTAGGTTCGCGCGCGCCGGATCGCGGCCGCGGACGCGGCGGTAGCGTCGCCGAGAATGCGGCCTCGATGAAGCCAGCGCCACCATGACTGCCCTCGCCGACAGTGTCGCGACGGCGTTCGCGCTCATTGCCGCTGCCGATCCGGTGTTGCTCCACACCGTGGCGCTGTCGTTCGCGGTCAGCGGCAGCGCCTGCCTCGCGGCGGCCGGGCTCGGTCTCGCCTGCGGCGCCTGGCTGGCGGCGGCTCGCTTTCGCGGCCGCGCGGTCGTGCTGCTGCTGCTCGACACGCTGTTGGCGCTGCCCTCGGTCGTGGTCGGCCTCGTCGTCTACCTGATGCTGTCGCGCAGCGGGCCGCTGGGGTCGTGGGGCATCCTGTTCACGCCGACGGCGATGGTGATCGCGCAGACGATCCTGGTCCTGCCGGTGGTGGCGGCGCTGGCGCAGCAACTCGTGGCCGGTGCCCTGCGCGACGGCGGCGACCAGCTGCGCTCGCTCGGCGCCGGGCCGACGCTGTCTGCCCTGCTGATGCTGCTGCACGAGCGCTGGGCGGTGGTGACGCTGCTACTCGTCGCTTTCGGCCGCGCCATCGCCGAGGTCGGCGCCGTGACGATCGTCGGCGGCAACATCGCCGGCGTGACCCGCGTGATGACGACGACGATCGCGCTCGAGACCAGCAAGGGCGACCTGCCGCTCGCCCTCGCGCTCGGCCTCGTGCTTCTGGCGGTGGTGGCGGTGATCAACGTCGTCGTGGCGCTGCTGCCGGGGGCCGCTGCGATGACACGGGCGCAGCCGGCATGACTTCGAGCGACCTGCCGCTCGTCGCTCTGCGCGACGCATCCGTGCGCTTCGGCGCGGTGTGCGCGGTCCAGGCGGCGACGCTCGCCGTCGATGCCGGCGAGGTGCTCGCGGTGGTCGGCGCCAACGGCTCGGGCAAGACCAGCCTGCTGCGGCTGTTGCACGGCGTCGTCGGGCACGAAGGCTCGCGCAGCCAGCGCCCGGGATGTCGACAGGCGATGGTGTTCCAGCGCCCGTTCCTGCTTCGCCTCACGGTGCTCGCCAACCTGCGAATCGCGTTGTGGCTCGGCGATCCGCGGCTGGCCGCGGCCGAGCGCAACGAGCGCGCTCGCGAGGCCTTGCGACGCGTCGGCCTGACTGCGCTCGGCCGGCGCTCGGCGCTGACCTTGTCGGGCGGCGAGCAGCAGCGGCTCGCGCTCGCTCGCGCCTGGGCATTGCGACCGCAGATCTTGTTCCTCGACGAGCCGACCGCCAACCTCGACCCTGCCGCCAAGAAGGAAGTCGAAGCCGTGCTCGCGGCCTTCGCGGCCGAAGGGATGACACTCGTGCTCAGCACCCACAACCTCGGCCAGGCCAAGCGGTTGGCGACGCGGGTCGTCTTCATGGCCGCGGGTCGTGTCGAGGTCGACCTGCCGACCGCAGAATTCTTCGATGTCGGACGGCCGGGCCGCGCCGACGGTTTCCTGAGAGGCGAGTTGTCATGGTCCGTCGATTGATCCGCGCCCTGCGCCCGGCGGCCGCGTCTGCACTTCTGATCGGCTGGCTCGTCATCGGGGGATCCGCGCACGCGCAGGACCGCTTCATCACCATGGCGTCGACGACGAGCACCGAGCAGTCGGGCCTGTTCGCGCATCTCCTGCCGGCGTTCACGGCGGCTACCGGGATCGAGGTCCGGGTCGTCGCCGTCGGCACCGGTCAAGCGCTCGACATGGGCCGGCGCGGCGACGCCGATGTGCTGTTCGTGCACGACCGCGTCGGTGAAGACAAGCTGGTCGCCGAAGGCTGGGCCAGGAAGCGCAGCGACGTCATGTACAACGACTTCGTGCTGATCGGGCCGAAGGCTGACCCGGCGGCCATCAAGGGCAGCGACATCGCTGCTTCGCTCGGCAAGCTGGCCGGGTCGCCGTCGCCGTTCATCTCGCGCGGCGACCGCAGCGGCACCCACGCCGCCGAACTCCGCTACTGGCAGGTCGCCGGCGTCGGCAACCCGGCCGGCAAGGTGGCGGCTTACCGCGAATGCGGATGCGGCATGGGGCCGGCGCTCAACATCGCCTCGTCGATCGGCGCTTACGTGCTCGCCGACCGCGGCACCTGGCTCGTGTTTCGAAATCGCGGCGACCTGGCCGTGCTCGTCGAAGGCGATGCGCGTCTGCGCAATCAATACGGCGTGATCGTCGTTGATCCGGCGCGGCACCCGCATGTGAAGGCAGCGCTGGCGCAGGCCTTCGCCGACTGGGTGCTGTCACCGGCGGGGCAGGCGTCGATCGCGAGCTACCGGATCGGCGGCGAGACGGTGTTCTTCCCGAACGCGGTGCGCTGACCGAGCGGCGACAGCGCTACATCGGCGCAGCGAGCGGCAGGTCGAGCAGCAGGTTCTGCGGCTTCAGCTTCAGGGTCTGATCGGTTGTCATCGCGAGGCCGAGGTAGACCGGCTTGCCGGCCAGGTCGGCCCGCATCTCGGCGGCGCGCGCGAACTCGAGGCGGAACAGGCCGATGAAGCGGGCGTTGCGCTCCGGCTCGATCGCCTCGCCGTGCCAGAGGTCGTTGAGCAGGGCGGTCGCTTCGACATCGAGGCCGATGTGCCAGGACCAGGCGGCGTCGTCGATGCGCTGCAGCGGCCGGATGGCGACTGCCACGGCGAAGAAGTGCTCGATCCAGCGCTCGAGCACGCGTGCCAGCGCCCGAAGGCCGGAGTGCGCACGGGTCATCGTGAAGACGAGGCCGTGACCGACGTCGTTGGAGACTTCATGCGTGAGGTCGAGCAGGAAGCCGCGGTCGGCGCCGGCCTGCAGGTAGGCGGCAGCGTTGTCGGCGGCGAGCACCTGCAGTCGGCTGCCGCGCAGCGGCACGGCGGCTTCACGCAACAGGCGGCCGAGGTCACCGAAGCCGCCGCTGTCGGCGAGACGATCGGCCGTCTCGCGGTCGGCGGCGAGGACGCGGCCTTCGCTGACCGCGACCCGCTGGCTGCGGTAGAGCAACTCGCCGGCGCGATGCTCGAAGGCGTCGTCGACGCCCGCGAGCAGGGTGCCGACGATCGCCCCGACGACGCGATCGACGAAGACCGGCGGCACGGCGACGCGGCCGCCGCGCATCAGCGCCAGGTAGTAGGCCTCGAGCGTGCCGGCCGCGACGACGGCGTCGCGAAAGGCGAGGAACTGGCGGATGTTGTCGCGGGCGTCGGCGTCGACGATGGCGCTGCAGTCGGCAGGGGACACCGCGCGCTGGGGAGACTCGTCCAGGGCTGCGAGCAGCGCCCGCTCGGCGCCGCACGAGTCGCTGCAGAGGGCGAGTTGCGGCAGGGCGAGGAAGTCGCGGAAGAAGGCGTCGGACGGCATCAGCCAGCGCGGGTCGGCAGCCGCCTGCGGGGATGCGTCGGGCGAGGAGTCGTGGGCCATGGCGCCCGAGGTTACCCGGCCGGGGAGCCGCCTAAAATTCGGCCATGAACGTCATCGGCCTCAGCGGCTACTCGGGCTCGGGCAAGACGACGCTTGCCGAGCGCCTCATCCCGCGCCTTCGCCTCGACGGCCTTCGCGTCTCGATCGTCAAGCACGCCCACCACGATTTCGACATCGATCATGAAGGCAAGGACTCGTGGCGGCATCGCCAGGCCGGTGCCTTCGAGGTCGTGATCGCATCGGACCGGCGGCTCGCGAAGATGCGCGAGTATCCGACACTGAAGGAGCCCACCGCCGCCGAGCTCATCGCCGAACTGGCGCCGTGCGACTGGGTGATCGTCGAGGGCTTCAAGCACGTGGCGCTGCCGAAGATCGAGGTCTGGCGCGCCGCCACCGGCAAGCGCGCGCAATACCCTGAAGATCCCTACGTGATCGCGATCGCGACCGATAGCGAAGAGGCGCTGCCGGTGCCGACCGGCCTTCCGGTCTTCCACCTCGACGACGCCGACGCCATCGCCGATTTCCTTGCCGCGAGCGCGGGCCGCTGCGAGTACCGGCGGCCTGCCGGCAGCGCCACCGCCGACTAGCGTCGCACCGGGTCGATCAGGCGATGCGGGCGAGGTCGCGCAGCACCGTCGGGCCGGCGCGGCGCTCGATCTCGGAGAGCAGCGGCTTGTTCCAGCCGAGCAGGAACATCGCCTCGGCGGTCACGAACATCGGCGCGACGACGAGTCCGACCACGTCGTCGATGAAGGCGGGCTTCCTGCCTTCGTACCAGTGGCCGACGAACTGGATCAGCCAGCCGACCAGGAAGAAGCCGGCGCCCCACGCCAGCCACGACGACACGCTGCCGCCAGCGACCTGCTGGCCGAGCCAGAGCAGGCCGCCGACCGCGAGGCTGACGGCGACACCGAGCAACGCATTGCCGCGGGTGAGGTACCAGGCCGACACCAGCGCGAACAGGAACCAGGCCGGCGTGAGCGAAACGCTCGAGGTCGCCACCAGCGGCCGCGCCAGCAGCACGCCGACCCCGAAGACGATCATCGGCACGCCGATGAAATGACTGACGATGTTGCGCCGGTCGCGGTGGTATTCGGCGTATTGGGCGAGGAGCTCGGTGGCGGTGCGCATGGCGGCGGGCCTCGAAGCGGCAGTGGCCCCTATGGTAGGACAACACGCCCGCGACAGTGCCTCGCGATGACCCCGCTGCGTGAGCGACCGCACGGGGCGGCTCCCTACAATGCGGCACCCGAGGGCAAGCCGCAATGACCATCAAGAGCGACCGCTGGATCCGCCGCATGGCAGAGCAGCACGGCATGATCGAGCCGTTCGAGCCCGGCCAGGTGCGCTTTGCCACCGGCGCCGACGGCGAGCAGAAGCGGATCGTCAGCTACGGCACCTCGAGCTACGGCTACGACATCCGCTGCGCACCTGAATTCAAGGTCTTCACGAACATCTACTCGACCGTCGTCGATCCGAAGAACTTCGACGAGAAGAGCTTCGTCGACATCAACGCCGATGTCTGCGTGATCCCGCCCAACAGTTTCGCGCTGGCGCGCACGCTCGAGTACTTCCGGATCCCCAGGAACGTGCTCACCATCTGCCTCGGCAAGAGCACCTACGCGCGCTGCGGGATCATCGTCAACGTGACGCCGTTCGAGCCTGAATGGGAGGGCTACGTGACCCTCGAGTTCAGCAACACGACGCCGCTGCCGGCCAAGATCTACGCCGGCGAAGGCTGTGCCCAGGTGATCTTCTTCGAGAGCGACGAGGTCTGCGAGACCAGCTACAAGGATCGCGGCGGCAAGTACCAGGGCCAGCAGGGCGTGACGTTGCCGAAGACCTGACACGGCGAGGGCCTCGTCGCCGACAGGGCCGCTCCCGACCCGCGACTACCATCCCCGCACACCACCAGCGAGGGAGAGTTGCGATGCGGATGGACGGGCAGGACGAAAGCAGCAACGTCGAAGACGTGCGCGGCAGCAGTGGCGGCGGCGGTGGCGGCTTCGGCATCGGTGGCCGCAGCGTCGGCATCGGCGGTATCGCCATCGCGGTCATCGCAGGCTGGATCTTCGGCATCAATCCGCTCACGATCCTTGGCCTCATGGGCGGCGGTGGCAGTCAGGTCACCCAGCAACAGCAGCAGGGGCCGGCACCGGCACCGCCGGCCTCGGACACGCAGGCCAAGTTCGTGTCGCAGGTGCTGCGCAGCACCGAGGTCGTCTGGACCGACATCTTCCGTGCCTCCGGCCGCACTTATCAGCCGCCGAAGCTGGTTCTTTTCAACGGCAGCTACCCGACCGCCTGCGGCCAGGGCCAGGCCGCGATGGGACCCTTTTACTGCCCGAACGACCAGAAGGTCTACATCGACCTGCGCTTCTATCGCCTGCTCGAGCAAAAGCTCGGCGCGCCAGGCCAGTTCGCGCAGGCCTACGTGATCGCCCACGAGGTCGGCCACCATGTCCAGAACCAGCTCGGCATCATGGAGAAGGCCGACGCCTTGCGGGCGCGCGGCGGCGAGTCGCAGGGCAACGCGGTGAGCGTGCGCGTCGAGTTGCAGGCCGATTGCTTCGCCGGCGTCTGGGCGGCCCGGTCGCAGCAGGAGAACGGCTGGCGCATGGACCCGGGCGACATCGAGGAAGCTTTGAACGCCGCCTCGCAGATCGGCGACGACACTTTGCAGAAGAAGTCGCAGGGCCAGGTCGTGCCGGAGACCTTCACGCACGGCAGCAGTGCCCAGCGCGTGAGTTGGTTCAAGCGCGGTGTCGACAAGGGCACCGTCGACAGCTGCAACACGTTCGAGCAGCGCGGCTGAAGACAGCCGCCAGTCGGATCTAGCGCAGGGCCACGCTCCAGTCGCAGCGCAGCATGCCGGCGCGATGCAGGCGCAGCCGCATCGCGACATACAGGCTCGGCAGGAAGAGCAGCGGGATGCAGGTCGCCTCCGCCCAGGTTGCGTGGGTGATCCAGGCCGAAGGAAAGCCGACCCAGCCGGCCAGCCACAGCGTGAGAACGGCGTCCCAGACCTGCTTTTCGAGCGGCTGCCGGCGCCAGTGGCCCTGGTGCCAGACCTTGAGATCCTGCAGCTGCGCGAGTGTCATCCGGGCCTCCTCTCGCCCGAAGAATACCGCTCAGTAGGTCCCTGGCAGCAGGATGGATTCGTCGACCTTGTGGATGTCGGTGTGGCCGCAGAAGGCCATCGTCAGTTCGAGCTCCTTGGCGATGATCTCGAGCGCCTTGGCGACGCCGGCCTCGCCCATCGCGCCGAGCCCGTAGACGAACGAGCGCCCGATCAGGGTGCCGCGGGCGCCGAGCGCCCAGGCCTTCAGCACGTCCTGCCCGGAGCGGATGCCGCCGTCCATCCAGACCTCGATCTGCGAGCCGACGGCCTGGGCGATCGCCGGCAGCGCGGTGATCGACGACGGCGCGCCGTCGAGCTGGCGGCCGCCGTGGTTGGAGACGACGATGGCGTCGGCGCCGCTGTCGGCGGCGAGGCGCGCGTCTTCGACGTCGAGGATGCCTTTCAGGATCAGCTTGCCGCCCCAGAGCTTCTTGACCCACTCGATGTCGGCCCAGCTGAGCCGCGGGTCGAATTGCTCGGCGGTCCAGGCGCCCAGCGACGACATGTCGGCGACGCCGGTGGCGTGGCCGACGATGTTGCCGAACGAGTGTCGCTTGGTGCCGGCCATGCCGAGCAGCCAGCGCGGCTTGCCGAGCAGGTTGACGATGTTCGCGAGGGTCGGTTTCGGCGGCGCGGTGAGTCCGTTCTTCAGGTCCTTGTGGCGCTGGCCGAGGATCTGCAGGTCGAGCGTGAGAACGAGGGCGCTGCACTTCGCGGCGCGGGCCCGCTCGATGAGCCGTTCCATGAACGGCCTGTCGCGCAGCATGTAGGGCTGGAACCAGAACGGCTTGGTCGTGTTGGCGGCGACGTCTTCGATCGAGCAGATGCTCATCATGCTGAGCGTGAACGGCACGCCGAACCTCTCGGCGGCGCGGGCGGCGAGAATCTCGCCGTCGGCGTACTGCATGCCGGTGAGGCCGACCGGCGCCAGTGCCACCGGCATGGCGGTGTCGATGCCGACCATCTTCGTCTTGATCGAGCGGCCATCCATGTTGACGGCGACGCGCTGGCGCAGCTTGATGCGCTGGAAGTCGCTCTCGTTGGCGCGGTAGGTGCTCTCGGTCCAGGAGCCGGAGTCGGCGTAGTCGTAGAACATCCGCGGCACCCTACGCCTGGCGAGCTCGCGCAGGTCGGCGATGCTGGTGATGACGGTCATGAGCCGATCCTACGCGAGCCTTCGCGCCGGCTCGCGGGGAGCTGCGCTCAGGCGTTGTCGTCGTCGAACAGAGGCATGCCGTAGCCGGCGCGCGCTTCATGCACGGCCGGCGGGTGGGCCGCGAGAGGCCCGGGCGCGATCGGCGCGACGAGGTCGGCGAGCCGGGCCAGGGCACCGGCGCGAACGCCGAGCAAGCGCAACCGCCGGCCGAGGTCGACGCGCTTCAGGCACAGGCCGGCGGCGCGGCGGATCTCGCCGCCGTCGAGCGTATGCGCGGGCAGAGTCAGGTCGCGGGTCGCGATCCGGAAGTCGTCGAAACGCAGCTTGATGCCGATGGTCTTCGAGGCGTAGCCCTTCCTTGCCAGGTCGTCGGCAAGCTGCTCGCACAGGCGCGTGAAGATGGCGCCCAACTCGCCGCGATCGCGCACCGCGTGCAGGTCGCGGTCGAAGGTGGTCTCGCGGCTGATCGACTTCGGCTCGCTCCAGGTCACGACCTCGCGCTCGTCGCGGCCGTGCGAGGCTTCGTGCAGCCAGACGCCGAAGCTCTTGCCGAAGTGCTCGACGAGGAAGGCCGGCTCGGCGGCTGCGATGTCGCCGATCGTGTGCAGGCCGAGCCCGGTCAGTTTTTCGGCCGCCTTCGGGCCGATGCCGTTGACCTTGCGCGCCGCCAGCGGCCAGATGCGGCCGGGCAGGTCGGCCATTGCGAGCAGCGTCAGGCCGTCGGGCTTGTCGAGCTCCGACGCGAGCTTGGAGAGCAGCTTGTTCGGCGTGATGCCGATCGAGCAGGTCAGGCCGGTGCGCGCGTGCACGTCGGCTTTCAGCGACTCGCCGATGGCGCGGCCACCGTCGTCTTGAGCGCCGGGCAGCTCGCTCAGGTCGACGTAGATCTCGTCGATGCCGCGGTCCTCGACGTGCGGGCAGGTCTCGCGCACCGCCGCCTTGAAGAGGCGCGAGTATTTGCGGTACTCGTCGAAGTCGACCGGCAGCAGCACCGCGTCGGGCGCGAGCACCGCCGACTTCATCATCCCCATCGCCGAGAAAACGCCGAGCTTGCGCGCTTCGTAGGTACTCGTCGTGACGACGCCGCGGCCGGTGTAGTGGCGCAGCACGGAGAAGCGGCGGCTGCCGTCGGCGAGGCGCTCCGGCTGGTGGTCGCGGCCGCCGCCGATGACGACGGCCCGGCCGCGCAGCTCCGGATAGCGGAGCAGCTCGACGGACGCGTAGAACGCATCCATGTCGATGTGGGCGATGAGCCGGGGCATGGGAGCAACACTGTACGTGCATCCAGCCTCCCGATGGCGGGATCGGAGACTGCCCACGGGCCTGTCGCAGAATGAGCGCCGCCATGGGCCCTGCAGCCACCGTTCGTTTCGCGACCCGCACCGATGCGCTCGCCATCGCCGAGATGTCTCGCGACCTCGTCGAGGCCGGCCTGGGCTGGAGCTGGACCAAGGAGCGCGTCCTCCGCACCCTTCGCCATCCCGACACCAACGCCATCGTCGCGGTGCGTGACGCCGATCGTGCCGGCTTCGCGATCATGAAATACGGCGACGAGGAAGCCCACCTCGTGCTGCTGGCGGTGTTGCCTGCGCATGGCCGCCACGGCGTCGGCAGCGCGATGGTCGACTGGCTCGAAGCGTCGGCACGCATCGCCGGCATCGCCCGCGTCACGCTGGAGGCACGCGCCGGCAACGCGGCGGCGCGGTCGTTCTACGAGCGGCTCGGCTATGCAGCGACGCAGCTCGTGCCCGGCTACTACGGCGGCCGCGAGACCAGCGTGCGCATGGTCAAGCGACTGCAGTCGGCCTGCGAGAGGCCGTGAGCACGCTCAGGCGCGGATGACGCCGCTCTTGAAGAGGCCCCGGTCGGCGTTGCCGTAGGCGGAGTAGAGCGGCATGCCGTCGCGCGGCAGCAGCACGTCGATGGCGCGATCGAGGGCGGCGGTGGCGCGCGCCAGCGATTCGCGCTGCGCCGCCACCTGACCGCTGGCGTTCGCGAGCCGCGTGCGCAGGGCCGGCGGGACGCGGCCGCTGCGGGCGGCGCTGGAGAAGTGGCTGATGGCGCTGGAGAGCGCGCGGTGCAGCTCGACGGCATGGAGGTCGATGGCGGAAGCGTCACGGGCGCGCAGGGCATTGCCGAGTGCGGACAGGCGCGTCTCGACATCGCCCAGGCGCGCCTCGAGCTCGCTGTCGGCGGCGCTGGCGGGCGGGAGGAGGGCGGCCGGCTGCACGGCGGCGAGCCCGGCCATCAGCCCTTCACCTTCGTGAGCAGCTCCTGCGCGTTGGCGATCAGCTTGTCGGCGATCGCTTCGGGGTTGACCTTGAACGTGCCGCCGGCGATGGCGTCGGACATCTGCGCGACCTTGTTCGCGTCGAACTCCGCCGAGCTGCCGCCCGAGAGCAGGCTGGCGGCGGTGCTCGACAGCTCGACCTTGGCGCTGGCGTCGGGCGCAGGGGCGACCGCGACCGCGGCGGCGCTGCCGGGGGTGGCCTTGGCAACGTCGGCGGCACCGGTGGGTGCGACCGTCGCGGGCTTGTCAGCAGGATGTCCGATCTTCATGGGGCTCTCCAAGCGGGTCCGGAACGACCGGTGCCCATCATCATGGACGGACTATCGGCGTCGTCGGCGGTGACTTGAGAGCTTTTTGCGTCACGGCACGAGCTCCATCCGCCGTACGCCGGCCGGGGCGCCGGTGACGACGGCGCCGCTCTCGATGCGAACGCGGGCCGGCTGACCCTCGATGCCGTGGGTCACGGCCTGGCCGACGCTCTCCGTCGTGAAGCCGGCGCCGACGGCGACGACGCGGACCGAGTCGCCGGCGGCGAACCACTGGCGTGCCTTGAGATGGGCCTGGCGAATCGCCTGGCCGGGCCGCAGCGACTGCGTCAGGGTGTGGCCGGCGATGAGCCGCCGGTCGATGACGACCGGGCTGGCTTCTTCGGCGAGGTCGACATCGGCCTCGTCGAGTTCGCTCTCCTCGACGACGCTGCCGGCCTGGGCGCCCGTCGGCATCACCAGGGCGCGGCCCCAGGCCTTGACGGTGATCGGCAGGTAGACATTCCAGGCGACCGGGCCGCGCGTGCATCGCAGCCCGATGCGGCTGCGGCCCCACATGCGCGCGTTCGGCGGCAGGTACGGTTCGATGCGCTCGCACGGCGCCAGGTGCAGGCGCGGATCGAGCTGGCCGACGACCACCTCGACGCGCGGCGCCCCGGGCTCGCCCGGCTTTCCGACGGCGAGCGAGCGGACCTGTTCGACGAGGGTGGCGTCGAGGCGGGGCGCGGCGTCCTCGGCGTTGGCCGGCAAGGCCGAAGCAGCGAGGCCGACGGCGACGACGAGGGTCCAGGACAGGGCGCGGAGAACGCCGGCCGGAGTGGCGCGCGTGAGCGGCGCGAGCAGTGCGATCCAGATCATGGCGCCCAATGTAGGAGCGGGGGCGGCACCGGCAGGCACCGAAATGGCAGGCGATGGCTGCCCTATTCGCGCTTATGTTCGGCCAGGCCGCTTCGGACAATGCCTTCACGTCGCCGACCGCCCGACCCGGGCACGACCGGCGCCACGCAACCGACGAAGGCGAGGCCATCATGCTCAACCGCTTGACCGACACGCTCGATTTCCAGGGCCAGGCCCTGCAGCTGCGCGCCGAACGGCAGCGCCTCGTCGCCAGCAACATCGCCAATGCCGACACGCCCGGCTACGTCGCCCGCGACATGGATTTCGCGAAGACGCTGCGCGCCATCACCGGCACGCCCGGCCGGCCGACCACGATCGCGCTCGCCCATGCGGCCCATATCGGCAGCGGCGCCGCCGGCTTGAGCGGCGGTCGCGTCGGCAGCGAGCTTCTCTACGCGACGCCGGCACAGACCAACCTCGACCGCAACACGGTCGACATGGACCGCGAGCGCGCCAGCTTCGCCGACAACGCCATCAAGTACGAAGCGACCCTGCGCTTCATCACCGGCAACGTGCGGACCACGCTCTCGGCCATCACCGGCCAGTGAGGAGAACGCCATGAGCATGCTTTCCATCTTCAACGTGAGTGGCAGCGCCGCGAGCGCGCAGAGCCAGCGGCTCAACGTCGTCGCCTCCAACCTCGCCAACGCCGACACCGTCGCCGGCCCCAACGGCACCGCCTACAAGGCGCGCCAGGTCACCTTCCAGACTCAGCTGATGGGCGAGACCGGCAACGACCCGACGGCCGCCGGCGTGCGCGTGAGCACCATCGCCGAGGACCAGACGCCGGGCCGCCGTGTCCACGATCCCAAGCATCCGGCGGCCGATGCCGAGGGCTACGTGACCTACAGCAACGTCAACGCCATCGAGGAGATGGTCAACATGATCTCGGCTTCGCGCTCCTATCAGAACAACCTCGAGGTGATGAACACCGCGAAGACGCTGCTGCTGAAGACGCTTCAGCTCGGCCAGGGCTGAGGCGCACCAACATGAGCATCGCCACCACCAGCTCGACCAGCGGCGTCAACGTCACCTCGGCGGCAACGAGCGCCGGCGCCGCCGCCGACGCCGCCACCACCTCCGACCGGTTCCTGCGCCTGCTCGTCGCGCAGATGCAGAACCAGGACCCGCTGAGCCCCATGGACAACGCCCAGGTGACGAGCCAGATGGCGCAGATCAACACCGTGAGCGGCATCGAGAAGCTCAACGCCACCGTCGCCGGCCTGTCGACGCAGTTCATGCAGCTGCAGGCGGTGCAGGGCGCCTCGCTGGTCGGCCACGATGTCGTCGTCGCCGGCAACCGTCTGCGGGTCGACGCGGCGGCCGGCGTCGGCCATGGCGGCTTCGAGCTGACCGGCCCGGCCGATGCGGTCAAGGTCGAGATCCTGGCGCCCAGCGGCGCCGTGATGCAGACGATCAACCTCGGTGCCGAAGGCGCCGGCGTGCACAGCTTCGAATGGCCATCGGGCGCCGCGACGCCCGGCAGCGCGCTGACGTTTCGAGTCAGCGCCACCAGTGGCGGCGTCGCCGCGCCAGTCACGGCGCTGATGCGCGACCGCGTCGACGCGGTCAGCAGCAGCGGCACCACCTTCAATCTCGAGCTCGAGAACTCCGGCACCGTGGCCTACGCCGCGGTCCGTGCCTTCAACTGAAAGAAAAGAGAACGCCATGGGTTTCCAGCAAGGTCTGTCAGGACTCAACGCCGCGAGCAAGAACCTCGAGGTGATCGGCAACAACATCGCCAACGCCAACACCTTCGGCACGAAGGTTTCGCGCGCCGAGTTCGCCGATGTGTACGCCAACGCCATCGGCGGCAGCGGCAACGCGGTCGGCATCGGCACCACGCTCGCCGCCGTCGCCCAACAGTTCACGCAGGGCAACGTGACGACGACCGACAACCCGCTCGACATCGCCATCAACGGCGGCGGCTTCTTCGAGGTGAGCAGCGCTGCCGGCGCCGTCTCGTACACGCGCAACGGCGAGTTCAAGGTCGACAACGCCGGCTTCATCGTCAACAACCAGCAGCAACGGCTGATGGGTTACCCGGCCGACGCCAGCGGCACCATCATTCCGGGCACCGCTTCGGCGCTGCAGATGCCGACGGGCGGCATCAAGCCGGCGGTCACGAAGACGATCACGATGGAGATGAACCTCGACTCGCGGCTCGCGGTCACGCTGCCGGGTGCCGGTGCCCCGATCAACTTCGCCGACCCCTCGACCTACAACAACGCGACTTCGCAGACCGTCTACGACGCCAAGGGTCAGGACGTGGCGCTGACCTACTATTTCCAGCGTGCCGGCGCCGACACCTGGAACGTGTATGTCGCCGCCAACGGCGTGCCGATCGCGACCGCCGGCGGCAACCCGGCGGCATCGACGCAGATCGTGTTCCCGAGCAACGGCGGCACGCCGACGGCGCCGGTCGGCACCGTCGCCATCAACATCCCGTCGGTGACCAACAGTGTCGGCGCGACTACGGTGCCGATCACCGGCATCGCCCTCGGCGTTGCCGGCGCCACGCAGTACGGCTCGCAGTTCGGCGTCACCGATCTGAAGCAGGACGGCTACGCCAGTGGCCAGCTGATCGGCGTGCAGTTCGAGAGCAACGGCGTCATCAATGCGCGCTACTCCAACGGCCAGACCAAGCCGGCCGGGCAGCTCGAGCTCGCGAACTTTCGCAACCCGCAGGGCCTGCAGCCGACCGGCGGCAACGGCTGGGTGCGCAGCGTCGCCTCGGGCGATCCGGTGGTGGGCACGCCCGGCGCCGGCAACCTCGGCGTGCTGCAGGCCGGCGCACTCGAGGAATCGAACGTCGACCTCACCGGCGAGCTCGTCGACATGATCACCGCTCAGCGCATCTACCAAGCCAACGCGCAGACGATCAAGACGCAGGACCAGATCCTGCAGACGATCGTCAACCTGAGATAGCCATGGACAGGATGATCTATCTGTCGATGTCGGGCGCGAAGGCGACCATGCAGCGACAGGAGACGCTCGCCAACAACCTCGCCAACGTCTCGACCGCCGGCTTTCGCGCCGAGCTGTCGGCGTTTCGCGCCGTGCCGGTCGAAGGCGGCGGCGCCAGCTCGCGCGTCTACGCGCTCGAGACGACGCCGGGCTACGACGCTTCGCCGGGCCAGGTCGCCGCGACCGGCCGCAACCTCGACGTCGCGATGAAGGGCAACGCCTGGCTCGCGGTGCAGGGGCTCGACGGCACCGAGGCGTACACCCGCGCCGGCTCGCTCGACGTCTCGGCCGACGGCACGCTCACCACAGTGACCGGCCTGACCGCGCTCGGCGACGGCGGCCCGATCCAGGTGCCACCCAATGTGCAGCTCGCCATCGCGGCCGACGGCACCGTCAGCGCCACCGGCGCCAACGGCCGCAGCACCTCGATCGGCAAGCTCAAGCTGGTGACGCCGGAAACCCCGCTCACGCGCGGTACCGATGGCCTCTTCCGCGCCGCCGAAGGCGACCTCGGCGCCGACGCCACCGCGCGGCTGCAGGACGGCGCTCTCGAAGGCTCCAACGTCAGCGCCGTCGAGACCATGGTCGCCATGATCTCCGCGGCGCGGCAGTTCGAAGCGCAGATGAAGATGCTGTCGACGGCCGAAGCGAACGAGAAGTCGGCGTCGCAGTTGTTGTCGGTGAGCTAGCGCCAGCGGCGCGCCGATCGCCGCGTCAGCAGGCCGGCATCTGACCATCGGCCGCATCGCTCGGCGTTGTTGCCACGGTCGTCACGCCTTGACATCGTCCCGTGACGCCGCACCTGCCGCCGCCATGTCGCGCCAGACTGCAGCCACGACGGCGAGCAGCGTCGGCCCGACGAAGAGGCCGAGCACGCCGAAGGCCTCGAGGCCGCCGATGATGCCGAGCAGCGCCAGCACGACCGGCAGGCGAGCGGCGCCTGCCATGAAGACCGGCCGCACGAAGTGGTCGGCGACGAAGACGGCGACGGCGCCGAGCACGCCGAGCCAGATCGCCGTCGACCAGGCGGCGCTGGCGCCGAGATAGAGCACGACCGCGGCGAGTACCAGCATCGCGCCGAACGGGACCATGCCGAGCAGCCCGGTGGCCAGGCCGAGCGCGAACGGGTGCGGAACGCCGGCGATGGCGTAGGCGATCGTCATTCCTACGCCGAGGCCGACGCCGACCAGTACCAGCCCGTTGACGGCGCCGCGCGCCGAGGTGACGACAACGCCGCGGATGCGCCGCCCCGCCGGGCCGAGCCGGTCGGAAAGGACGGCGTCGATCTGCTCGGCGAAGACGTCGCCATCGAGGTAGAGAAAAAAGAGGACGACGACGCAGAAGAAGAACGCCATCGCGTGGTGGCCGAAGAACAGCAGGAGCGTGCGACCGCGGGCGATGCCGATGCCGCCCATCGCCGAGTGAAGGGACTCGCTCAAAGCGCCGGGTGCGCCCAGGCTGTCGTTCCACTGCGCGGTCGCCCAGGGGCCGAGGCCGGGCAGCTGCGCCAGCCAGGCCGGCGCCGGCAGGCCGGCCTCCTGGCCCTTCGACCAGAGTTGGATCATGGCCGGCAACTCGTGCCAGGCACGCACCGCCATGTAGGCGAGCGGCACCACGAGAAAGAGGATGACGGCGCCGGTCAGCGCCAGGGCACTGGCGATCTGGAAGCGGGCGCCGAGCCTTTGCCGCAGCCAGTCGTGCAAGGGCCAGGTCGCCATCGCGATGAGGCCGGCCCAGACGATGGGCGCAATCAACCCGTGCAGCAGATAGATCGCGGCGGCGGCGAGGACGAGGACGGCGGCGGTGCGGGCGGTTTGCGGCTTCATGCGGTTCCTGGCGGCATGGGCAAACCGCCGGCCCGATTCTCGGTGGCCACTGCTGCCGGTCGCCGCGGCCGCGAAGAAGGGCGCCTTCGCGGCTCTTTTCGCGGCTTGGCCGGCAGCACCGCCGCAGCACCATGGCCGCCATTGATCGGAGCCTCGCCATGATGCGTTCCCTGTGGATCTCGAAGACCGGAATGGAAGCCCAGCAGACCCAGCTGGACACCATCTCCAACAACCTCGCCAACGTCGCCACCAATGGCTACAAGCGCTCGCATGCGGTCTTCGAGGACCTCATGTACCAGAACCTGCGGCAGGCCGGCGCCGCCAGCAGCGACCAGACGCAGATTCCGACCGGCCTGCAGGTCGGCCTCGGCACGCGGGCGGTGGCGACGGCGCGCAACTTCGGCCAGGGCAACCTGCAGCAGAGTTCTAACCCGCTCGACGTCGCCATCCGCGGCAATGGCTTCTTCCAGGTGCAGCTGCCCGACGGCACCACCGGCTACACGCGCGACGGCTCGTTCCAGACCAGCGCCACCGGCCAGATCGTCACCAACAACGGCTACACGGTGCAGCCGGGCATCACCATCCCGGCGGCCGCGCAAAGCGTGACCATCGGCAACGACGGCACCGTGACCGTGGTCCTGCCGGGCCAGGCGCTGCCGCAGACGGTCGGCCAGCTCCAGGTCGCCGGCTTCATCAACCCGGGCGGCCTCGAGCCCAAGGGCGGCAACGTCTACGGCGAGACCGCGGCCTCGGGCACGCCGAACACCGGCGCGCCGGGCCAGAACGGCCTCGGCTCGGTGCAGCAGGGCTTCGTCGAAACCTCGAACGTCAACGTCGTCGAGGAGCTCGTGCAGATGATCCAGACGCAGCGTGCCTACGAGCTCAATTCGAAGGCGATCCAGACCTCGGATCAGATGCTGCAGAAGCTGGCGCAACTGTGATGAAGACCGCCGAGATGAGGCGCCTGTGTGGCGCCGTCGCCTGCATCGCCATCTGCGCTGCCCTGCTCGCGAGCCTGGCCGGTTGCGAGCATCTCAACCCGCGGCCACCGGTCGACCTCGCCTCGCCGATCTACGCGGCGCCGCAGCCGGTGGCGGTGGCGGCGGTCAGCAACGGATCGATCTTTCAGGCGGCACAGTACCGGCCGCTGTTCGAGGACTACCGCGCCCGTCTGGTCGGCGATTCGCTCACGGTGCAGATCGTCGAGAAGATCTCGGCGACGCAAAAGAGCACGAGCTCGATCGACAAGAGCGGCAAGGTCGCGGCCGGCATCACCGCCTTTCCGCTGCTGTCGGCGAACTCGTTCAACCGGGCCAGTGCTGCCGGCAGCTCGAGCGTGACCTCGGCCGGCGAGGGCAAGACCGAGAACAGCAACGACTTCGCCGGCACCATCACCGCCGTCGTGACCGGCGTGCTCGCCAACGGCCACCTGCTGATCGCTGGCGAAAAGCAGATCGGCGTCAATCACAACGTCGACGTGCTGCGCTTCTCGGGGCAGGTCGACCCGCGCATGATCCAGACCGGCAACACCGTCGCCTCGGCGCAGGTCGCCAACGTGCGCATCGAGCAGCGCGGTCGCGGTGCCCAGGCCGAAGCGCAGGGAATCGGCTGGCTTTCGCGCTTCTTTTTGAACGTTCTGCCGATTTAAGTTCTTGAAGAATCGAAAGCACGCCACGCTGCTTTCGAGATGACCCACTCCGACCGATTTCTCCGCGCCGCCCTCGCGGTCGCTGCCTTCCTCGCCAGCGCCGCGCTCTGGTGGCCGGCACCGGCCGAGGCCGCGCGCATCAAGGAAGTCGCCTCGGTGCAGGGCGTGCGCATGAACCAGCTGGTCGGCTATGGCCTCGTCGTCGGCCTTGACGGCACCGGCGACCAGACGACCTCGGCACCGTTCGCGACGCAAAGCCTGCTGGCGCTGCTGCAGCAGATGGGCGTGACGGTGCCGCCCGGCACCAACATGCAGCTGAAGAACCTGGCCACGGTGATGGTCACGGCGCAGCTGCCGGCCTTCGCGCAGCCGGGCCAGCAGATCGACGTCAACGTTTCCTCGCTCGCCAACGCCAAGAGCCTGCGCGGCGGCACCCTGATCGCGACGCCGCTGAAGGGCGCCGACGGCCAGATCTACGCGCTCGCCCAGGGCAACCTCGTCATCGCCGGCGCCGGCGCCTCGGCAGCCGGCTCGAAGGTGCAGATCAACCATCTGAGCGCCGGCCGCATTCCCGACGGCGCCACTGTCGAGCGTGCCGTGGCGACGCCGCTGGCCGAAGGCAACGCGATCCAGCTCGACCTCAACGCCAGCGACTTCGCGACCGCCCGCGAGGTCGTGCGCGCCATCAACGCCCGCATGGGCGCCGGCACCGCCGACGCTCTCGACGGCCGCGCCGTGCGCGTGCGCATGCCCGAGACGGCCGACGCCCGCGTCACCTTCATGGCCGAGATCGAGAACCTCGAAGTCAAGCAGGCGACGCCGTCGGCCAAGGTCGTGATCAACGCCCGCACCGGATCGATCGTGATGAACCAGGCGGTCACGCTCGCGGCCTGCGCGGTGGCCCACGGCAACCTCTCGGTCACGATCAGCACGACGCCGTCGGTCAGCCAGCCGGGCGCGTTCTCGAAGACCGGGCAGTCGGTCGTCACCGAGAAGGCCGACATCACGATCTCGCAACAGGCCGGCTCGCTCATCCAGATGGGCCCGAGCACCAAGCTCGCCGATGTGGTGAAGTCGCTCAACGCCCTCGGCGCGACGCCGCAGGACCTGCTCGCGATCCTGCAGGCGATGAAGTCGGCCGGGGCACTGACCGCCGAGCTCGAGGTGATCTGATGACGAGCCTCACATCGGGTCTGCCGGCCAGCGCCAGCAGCACGCTGTCGATCGGCGATCTTCGCGCCGCCGCGGCGCGCGATCCGAAGGCTGCGATCCGCGAGACCGCGAAGCAGTTCGAGGCGATCTTCATGCAGCAGATCATGAAGAGCATGCGCGAAGCGACGACCTCCTCGGGGATGCTCGAAAACTCGGGCACCCAGCTCGGCAACGAGATGCTCGACCAGCAATACGCGACCAAGATGACGGGCCTGCCGGGCGGGCTGGCCGACGCGATCGCGCGGCAGCTGGAGCGGCAGATGGGGGGTGCTTCGGTGGCTGTGGCGCCGAGATCCTTCGCTCCGCTCAGGATGACGGGGCCCGATGCGGCAGCAGGAGCCGTCGCGCCTTCTGCAGAAACGCCGCTGTCACTGAAGCAGGCCGACTTCGTTCGCAACCACCAGGATTCGGCGCGCGGTGCCGAGAAGATCAGCGGCATCCCGGCCGCCTTCATGGTCGCGCAGGCAGCGCACGAGTCGGGCTGGGGCAAGCGCGAGATCAGGAACAGCGACGGCAGCAGCTCGCACAACCTGTTCGGCATCAAGGCGGGCGCCGGCTGGACCGGTCCGGTCGCCGAGATCACGACCACCGAGTGGGTCAGCGGCGAGGCGCAGAAGGTGACCGCGAAGTTCCGCGCCTACGGCTCGTACGAGGAATCGTTTCGCGACTACGCGAAGATGATGAAGGAGAGCCCGCGCTATGCCAGCGTCGTCGCCCAGGCGGCCTCGGCGCAGGGCTTCGCGCAGGGCCTGCAACGCGCCGGCTACGCCACCGATCCGGGCTATGCCGACAAGCTCGGCCGCGTCATCAACACGACGCTACGGCTGCAGCGCGTGGTGACCTGAAAGCAAGGCCATGAGCGCTTTTTCTCTCTTGTCGCTGGGCTCGCGGGCGATGACCGCGAACTATGCGGCGCTGCAGGTCACCGGCAACAACATCGCCAACGCCAGCACGCCGGGCTACTCGCGGCAGCACGTCGAACTCGCGACGGCGTTCAGCCAGCAGACCGGCAACGGCTTCTTCGGCAAGGGCGTCGACGTGGCCACAGTGAGCCGCGCCCACAGCGACTTCCTGACGCGAGAGGCCGCGCTCTCGCAGTCGCTGGCCGCCGCCGACGGCACCCGCAGCGAGCAGCTGAAGCAGCTCGAGCAGGTCTTCCAGACCGGCGAGGCCGGGCTCGGCCACTCGGCGCAGCAGATGTTCAACGCCTTCGTCGACGTCGCCAACAAGCCGCAGGATTCGTCGGCGCGGCAGGTCGCGCTGGCTCGCGTCGGCGACATGGCGAAGCGATTTCGCATCGCCTCCGACCAGATGGATTCGCTCCAGGCCGGCATCTCGCAGGGCTTGAAGACCTCGGTTGCCTCGGTCAACGCGCTGACGGTGCGGATCGCCGACCTCAACACCCGGATCGCCAATGTGCAGGGTACCGGCCACACGCCGAACGACCTGCTCGACCAGCGCGACACGGCCATCAACGACCTTTCGCAGCTCGTCCAGGTGACGACGCTGCCGGCCGCGGACGGCAGCGTCGCGGTCTTCCTCGGCGGCTCGCAGAAGCTCGTGCTCGGCGGCAACGCCACGGCCATCACGACGGTGGCCGACGAGTACGACCCGAGCAAGCTCCAGCTCGGCATCACCGAAGGCGGCACGACGCGCGCTTTTCCCGACGGCTTCGTCACCGGCGGCTCGGTGGGCGGCCTGCTCCGTGTTCAGAACCACGACCTCACCGATGCCCGCGCGCTCGTCGGCCAGCTCGCTTCGGCGATCGGTGGAGCGCTCAACCGCCAGCAATCGCTCGGCCTCGACCTCGGCCAGCCGGCCGCGGCCGGTGCGCCGTTGCTCACGCTCGGCGCCGCTTCCGTGGCGCCGTCGTCGAACAACGCGATGGCCGGCGGCGTGCCGGTGGCGTCTTACGTTAACGGCAGCGGCGTGCGCGTGCCGAGCGTTTCGATCAGCGTCGTCGACAGCAAGGAGCTGCAGCCGAGCGACTACGAGCTCGTTGCCGACCCGGCGCTGCCGGCCGGCAGCTACAGGCTGACGCGTCTTGCCGACGGCAATTCGCAGACCGTGACCAATGGCAGCGTCGTCGACGGCTTCCGCGTCGACATCGCCAGCCCGGCGCCGGCGGCGCGCGACCGCTTCCTGCTGCAGCCATCGTCGCCGGCGCCGCGATCGATCGCGCTCGCACTCGACGATCCGAAGGGCATCGCCGCGGCCTCGCCGGTCGTGGCAGCGATGACGGCCGGCAACACCGGCACCGCCCGCGTCGCCTCGGTGGCGGCAGTGAGCCCGGCCCTGAACCCGAACCTCACGGCCACCATCACCTTCACCGACAACCTCGGCAACTACAGCTACAGCCTCGTCGACACGACCTCGGCGCTGCCGACCGTCAACGGCACCGGCACCTTCGTTGCCGGCCAGCCGATTTCGCTGAACGGCTTCGAGCTGCGACTGTCGGGCGCCGCGAAGGCGGGCGACTCGGTCGCCGTGAGCAGGACCACGATCGCGGCCGGCGACAACGGCAATGCCAATGCGATGCTGGCGCTGCGCGACGCCGCCATCGTCGGCCAGCGAGGCAGCGTCGCCGGCGCCAACGTCACCGATGCCTATGCCACCGCGCTCGGTGCTGTCGGCGTGCGCGTGCAGAGCGCCGGCTTCGCGGCCGACCAGTCGGCGGCGATCGCCACCGACGCGAAGGCGCAGGCCTCGCAGACCTCGGGCGTCAACCTCGACGAGGAAGCGGCGCGCCTGATCCAGTTCCAGCAGAGCTACCAGGCGGCGGCCAAGATGCTGCAGGTCGCGCAATCCGTGTTCGACACCCTGCTGCAGATCGGCAGATAGCCAGGACCACCATGCGCATCAGCACCGCCAACTCCTTCGACGCCGGCATCGACACCCTCACGCGTCGCCAGGCCGACCTCGCCTCGCTGCAGGAGCAGCTGTCGAGCGGCAAGCGCGTCGCCCGCGCCAGCGACGACCCGACGGCGGCGGCACGCGCCGAGCGGGCGACGGCGGCGATCGGCCGCGCCGACACCAGCCAGCGCGCCGTCGAGGCCAGCCGCGTCGCCATGACGCAGACCGAAAGCACGCTCGGCAACGCCGGCTCGCTGTTGCAGCGTGCCCGCGAGCTGGTGGTCTCGGCCGGGAACCCGAGCTTCAGCGACAGCGATCGCAAGTCGATCGCCAACGAACTGCAGTCGTTGCGCGACCAGCTGCTGGCCACCGCCAACCAGAGCGACGGCGCCGGCACTTACCTGTTCGGCGGTCAGGGCGCGACCTCGAAGCCGTTCATCGATACGACCGCCGGCATCAGCTACGCCGGATCGCCGGGACAGACGCTGACCGAAGCGTCGACGGGGCTGCCGCTGACCAGCGACGGCCAGGCGTCTTGGCTGTCGGCGCGCACCGGCAACGGCGTCTTCGTGACGAGCGCAGCGGCGGCCGTCACCGGAGCCACGATCGACAACGGCCGCGTCTCGAACCCGAGCGCGCTGACCGGCGCTTCCTACACGCTGCAGTTCAGCGTCGCCGGCACGAGCACGACCTACGCCGTCCTCAAGAACGGCCTGCCGACGGCGGTGACCGCGGCACCGTACGTGTCGGGCCAGGCCATCACCGTCGACGGCATGACCGTTTCCGTGAGCGGCACGCCGGCGAGCGGCGACGCCTTCGCGCTGGCGCCGTCGACGCCGACGCTGTCGGTGTTCGCCACGCTCGACCAGGCGATCGCCGGCCTCTCGACGGCGAACCGGACCGGTGCGCAGCGGGCCCAGGCCAACGCCGACAGCCTGCGCGATGTCGACGCCGTGCTCGGCAACCTGCAGACCGCGCAGGCCGCGGCCGGCGCCGTCCTCAACCGCATCGACAGCGAGACCGACCGCCTCGGCAACCAGAAGCTGGCCGGTCAAACGGAGCGATCGAACGCGGAAGATGTGGACATGGTGCACGCCATTTCCGACTTTCAAAACAAACAGAACGGCTACGATGCAGCGCTGAAGTCGTACGCGATGGTGCAGCGCTTGTCGCTGTTCCAGTACGTGAACGGCGGCTGAGCGCGGTCGGTTCCTCGACCCCGACCCGTCATCCTGAGCAACGGCGAAGGATCTCGGCGCCGGAGCAGAGATCCTTCACTTCGTTCGGGATGACAGAAGAGGCCCTCTGACCGTGCTCGACGTCGCGATCCTCGGCCAGGTGGCCCTCGGCTACTCGCCCTTCATCGATCGCAACCGCACGGTTGCGGCAACGCGCCTCTCGGTCTTCCCGCTGCGACCCGACGCCACGCTCGATGTCGCCCAGCTGCTCCACGCCGTCGGCGATGTCTGGCCCGCCTCGGGCGGAAACGTCTCGCTCAACGTCGTCAGCGAAAGCCTGCTGCATGATCTGCTCCAGGCCAGCCCGTCGGCCAACCTCATGGTCGAGGTGCCGAACTTCATGGCCTCCGACCCGGCCAACGTCGACTCGCTCACCCGCCTGCACGGCGCCGGCAACACGCTGCTGCTGAAGGGCCGGCCGAACGCCGAGCTGCCGCGCGCGGTGCTGCCGTGCTTCAAGTATTCGATCATCGACCTCGCCGACGAGCGTCGTGTCGGCGACCGGGCCGAGGCGCCGGCCGGCGTCGTCCGCTCGATCGCCCACGTCCAGTCGGGCGTGCGCACGGTGGCCGAGATGGAAGGCGCCTTCGCGCGCGGCGCCCACGCCGTGCTGGGCTGGCCGATCGACGACGCCATCAGCGCCACCGCCGCACGCACCGGCAAGCCGACGGCGCAGCCCGACCTGCAGGTCATCGTCGAGCTGATCCGCCGGGTCGACAACGAAGACCCGATCGAGCGGCTCGAGAACACCCTGAAGCGCGACCCGTCGCTGGCCTTCAAGCTGCTGCGCTACATCAACTCGCCGGCCTTCGGCCTGCGCGTCGAGATCAGCTCGTTCCGGCACGCCATCATGCTGCTCGGCTACCAGCGCCTGAAGCGCTGGCTGGCTCTCCTGCTCGCCACCGCCAGCAAGGACGTGAACCTGCGCCCCGTGATGTTCGCCGCCGTGCGCCGTGGCCTGCTGATGGAAGAGCTGGTCGCCGGCAGCGGCGACGAGGAGATGAGGAACGAGGTCTTCATCTGCGGTGTGTTCTCGCTGCTCGACCGCATGTTCCAGGAGAGCTTCGCCAAGCTGCTCGGCTCGATCCCGGTGCCGGAGCGCGTGTACCAGGCGCTGGTCAAGAACACCGGCCCGTTCCAGCCCTACCTGGCGATGGTGCGCGCCGCCGAGGGCGAGTCGGTGTTCGAATATCGCGAGGCCGCCGAGCACCTGTTGATGAGCGTCGCCGAGATCAATCGCGCGCAACTTCGAGCGCTGATGGGCGCCGGCTCGCTCGACTGAACCCGGCCGCGGCCGGCAGCGCCGCTTAAGATTGGGCCCATCCCGTCGACCCGTGCCGAGCCGGCCGCGGTTGAACGAAACGCCTTGTCCTAGCCCGGGGAAATCGCCATGACGTTGCTGCCCTTTATCGCCCGCCCTCGCACGCTCGCGCTCGCGCTCGCAAGCCTGCTCGCCTTCGCGGCCGCTTCGAGCTTCGCGCAGGACCGCTTCAAGGTCTCGGGCGACGGCCAGGAGGTGCTCGACACGAGCACCAGGCTGACCTGGCGCCGCTGCCCGGAAGGGATGCAGTGGGTGGGCCAGACCTGCAACGGCAAGGTTGCGAAATTCAGCTTCGCCGCGGCGAAGAAGGCCATGGCGTCGGCGGGCACCGGCGGCTGGCGTATCCCGACCCGCGACGAACTGGTCGGCATCGTCGACAAGGCCGCGAAGAAGAAGCCGCGGATCGACGCGGTCGCCTTTCCGAAGACGCCATCGACGCTGTTCTGGGCCACCCGCGAAGGCAGCGCCGACGACCTCAACGCCTGGCTGGTCAGCTTTGCCAACGGCAAGGTGATAGGCAACAGCGGCCAGGCGAAGTTTCCGCTGCGGCTGGTGCGCGCCGGCAGCTGAGGGCGGCGCGAGGCGGGCGCAGGAGCTGCGCTCGCGTCCACAAACTTGACGATTGACCTGGCGGGCCGAAAGTGGGACACCTGCGTGTCTTCCGGGAGCCCGCCATGCCACGACCTCTGCCAAAGCGATTCTGGTTCGAGACGATCCTCGGGATCGTGAGCGCTGCGGCGCTGGCGCTGACGCTCGCAGTGCCCGACTGGTTCGAGCGCCTGTTCGACCTCGCGCCCGACGGCGGCGACGGTTCGGCCGAGTGGGGCCTCGCGGCAGCGCTCGCTGTCGCCACCGTGATGCTGTTCGCCGATGCCGGCCGCATCGGCTGGCGCCATTCGAGACGCGCCGGCTGATCGGCCGACCCACGCACACGCAACCCATCGGGAGCACCGCCATGGTCACTCGACAGAAAATTCCGAAGCCGGCCGAGCCGACGCCCTTCGTCTTCACCGGCCGAATCGTCAAGACGAAGGCGGCGACGCTGCCGGGCATCGCCTCGGACCTGACGGCGATCGTCGAGGTCGACCACGTCGTCAGCTCGCCAGCGATGTTCGCGGCGGTCACCGGTGCGCAGATCACGGTGCGGTTCGCGAAGCTGCCGACCGCCGCCCGCAACGCGACGCTGACCTTCTTCACGAAGGGCTGGATCTACGGCCAGGGCATCGCCGTCGACGCCGTCGACGTTCGCGCCGAGTCGACCAAGCCGGTCGCCGCCGTGAGCTTGCGCAGCGCCCGCTCCGACAGCAAGGACGCGGTGCTGATGGCGCGCCTGAAGTCGGCCGAGATCGGCGTCGTCGGCGAAGTCACGGCGGTCAAGGCCGCCGGCATGCAGACGACCCGGATCAGCGAGCACGACCCGGCCTGGCACGAGGCCACGATCAAGGTCGACGAGGTCGTCAAGGGCAAGAAGGGCACCAAGGAAGTCAAGGTGCTGTTCCCGCAGAGCGACGACGTGCGCTGGCACAAGGTCGCCAAGTACGCCACCGGCCAGCAGGGCATCTGGCTACTGCACAAGGCGGCCACGCAGGACGCGGCCGGCATCGCGACCAAGGCGTTCCCGGCGATCGCGGCGGCGGGCGATGCGCTCACCGCGGCGCACGCCGCCGACTTCCTTTCGCTCGACGAGCTCGGCCGCATCAAGGCCCTGCTGAAGAAGTAGTCGCAGTCACAGGCAAGCGGGAGGCACCGATGATCACCGTCGTCAACATCACACCGCAATCGCTCAGCGGCGAGACCAACCAGGACAGCGAGCCGAACCTCGCCGTCAATCCGGCCAATCCGAAACAGATCGCTGCGTCGGCGTTCACCCCCGACCCGATGGGCGGCGCCAACGCGCCGATCTACCTCTCGAACGACGGCGGCGCGACCTGGTCGCTCAACACCATCGTGCCGAGCGCGGGCAGCATCGGCACCGGCGACATCACGCTGCGCTTCGCCGGCACATCGAACCGCCTGTTCACGTCGATCCTCGACGGCGGCACCGGCGCCTTCGAGGTCCATCGCACCGCCGACGCCGCCAGCGCCGCGGTGATGACCACGCTCGAGACCCGCGCCAACGAGGACCAGCCCTATATCCAGGCGGCGACCGTGATGGGCGGCGCCGGTGCCGGCACCGACCGCGTCTACATCGGCGTCAACGACTTCAACGCAGCCGGCGGCAAGACTGCCACCATGGAGCAGACGCTCGACGGCGGCGCCGCTGCGCCGGCCTTCGCGTCGGTGCGGCTCGAGAAGCGCAGCACCTCCGGCCAGAACGGGCCGCAGGTCCGGCCGGCCGTCCATGGCGACGGCACGATCTACGCGGCGTTCTATCGCTGGATCACGACCAGCGGCAACTTCGCGGCCAACACCTTCGTCGTCAGCAACGCCGAGGCCATCGTCGTCCGCGACGACGCCTGGGGCACCGGTGCCACGCCCTACAGCGCCCTCGTCGACACCGACGGGCTGGCCGGCCGCCGCGTCGCCACCGCGCTCACGTTTCCGTTCAATCAGACCGGCGTCGCCGCCAACGGCCAGGAGCGCTGGGGCGGCGACATCAGCATCGCCGTCGATCCGCGCAACAGCTCGGTCGTCTACCTCGCCTACACGAACGTGGTGGCGAGCGTCTACACGCTGCACGTGGTGCGCTCGCTCGATCGCGGCGTGACCTGGTCGGCGGTGCTGCTCACGGCCGGCAACGCGAAGAACGGGGCGCTCGCGATCAACAGCCTCGGCAGCGTCGCCATGATCTACCAGCAGTTCACCGGAAGCGGCACGACGCAGCGCTGGGAGACGCATCTTCGCCAGTCGGGCAACGGCACGACCTGGAGCGACACCGTCCTCTGCACGACGCTTTCGCAGGCGCCGGCGCGCACCTTCTCGCCCTACCTCGGCGACTACGTCCACATGATGGCCGTCGGCAAGGATTTCTACGGCATCTTCAGCGCCGCCAACACGCCCGATCTGGCCAACTTCCCGCAGGGCGTGACCTACCTTCGCAACCACGACTTCGCCGCCAAGAAGCTGTTCGCGCTCAACGGCGTCACCGTCGTGGCACCGTCGATCGACCCGTTCTTCTTCAAGGTCACCGCGATCGACGGACCGACGAAGTCCGACTTCTACGTACGCGACTGGACCACGAGCGCCGCCCTCCACGACACCGGCCTGGAGCCGTCGACGAACTCGGTCTTCTATGCCACCAGCGATGTCTGGAACCAACGCAGCAATGCAGCGCCAACCTTCGCCTTCGACCAGCCGCAGAACGAGGACCCCCAGAACGACGCCGGCAACTTCGCCTTCGCCCGCGTCTCGCGCAACGCCGCCGGCGCCGCCGCGACGGTGGCCGTGGAGTTCCTGGTCGCCGAGTTCGGCACCGGCAGCGCCTACGCATCGGTCGCGACCACCACGGCGAGCTTCGCTGCCACCGATCTCAGCGTCATCGCGACGGCACCGTGGACGCTGCTACCGACCTCGTCGACCCACCTCTGTCTCGGCGTGCAGGTTGCGACCGCCGACGATCCGTTCGTGGCGCCGGGCCTCAATGGCAACACGCCGGGCTGGCCGACCACCGACCTGATGGTGATCAACGACAACAACAAGGCGCAGCGAAACATGTCCGTGCACTACGGGCTGTCGGGATTCGGGTCGGCGCACTACGCCGTCATCCGCAATGCATCGACGAAGGTGCGCGATTTCGTGCTGCAGCTGCGCGCCGATCCGAAGGCGCTGCGCGCCATCGGCAAGCCGACCCTCGAAGTGCAGGGCGGCGGCCAGTCGGTGCCGTTCGTGCCGGAGACCCGCGTGTCGCTGCTGGCGATGAAGCCGGGCGAGTCGCGCTGGGTCGCGTTCCGGATGGACTCGTTCAAGGCCGCGGCCAACGCCCAGCTGCCGGTCGACCTGCTCGAGGAAGTCGACGGCAAGATCGTCAATGGCTGCCGGATTGCCGTCGTCGCCACCACGACGGCGCGCGCGCTGCGGGAGCTGCTGCTGCTCGACGCCGCCACGATGCAGCGGCTGGTCGCGGTCTTCGCGATCGCCAGCGCTTCGGACGTGCTGAAGGCTGCGCGAACGCTGCTGAAGACGAGAGTGCAGACCAGCGCCGGCTACCTTCGCTTCGCGGCCGACACGCGGGCGGCCATGACCGACGCAGTGGCCAGGTTTGTGGTGGTCAAGTCCATCGACCGCGGGCTCGGCATCGCCGCGGCCTTCGCGGCATTCGACGCCGCCGTCCAGGCGCGCGACGTCGGCAATGCCTTCGCGACCCACACGACGCTTCTCAACCGGCTCGACGTCGCCACGACGCTGTTCCAGAAGGCGAAGCAGCGCTGAGCGCGGCCTCGCTTCGGCCACGCGCCCGCCGCCCCGTCGCCGCGGGCGGCAGACGAGAATGGAACCGCCCGACAGCATCGATCGGCGCGGAGGACCACCATGTCGTTGGAGGAGATGGGCCGGCAGGCGATGGCGTACGGATCGAGCGCGGTGGCGAGCGCGCTGGCGTCGCCGTCGGAGATCACGGCCCTCGTCGCGGCCGTGATCGCAGGCGCCCTGACGCTCACCAGCTCGTTCGTCAGAACGATGGTGCCGCTGCGATTCCTCGCCGTCGGCAGCAACATCGGCTTCCTGCTGTACGGCGTTCTCCATCCGTCGCTGGTGATGGCGCTGCTGCAAGGCTCGTTGCTGCCGATCAATCTCTATCGCTCGCTCGAGATGGTCAAGCTGACCCGGCGCGTGCGGGCGGCCAGCAGCCGGGCCGACACCTCCGGCGTCTGGCTGAAGCCCTACATGAAGTCGAAGCGGTGCAAGGCCGGCACGCTGCTCTTCGCCAAGGGCCAGCGGGCCCAGCACCTCTACCTGCTCGCCGAGGGGCGGGTCGAGTTCGTCGAGATCGGCGAGAGCATCGGCCCCGGCCAAATGTTCGGCGAGATCGCCTTCTTCGCCCCCGACAACCGGCGCACGCTGACCGCGAGGTGCAGCGAGAATTGCGTCGTCCTCAGCGTCGACCAGAGCACGGTGCGCCAGCTCTACTTCCAGAACCCCTCGTTCGGGTTCGAGCTGGTCGGCCTGGTCGCGGCGCGCCTCTCGGCCGACGTCGCCCGGCTGCAGGTGCAGCTGGCGAAGAAGGATGCGTCGGCCTGACCCGCGGTACGACACGTTGATTGGGCGAGCCGCAGGTAGACTCGTCGCCATGTCCAAACCTCCCCGGGCTTCGGGGCTGCATCTGCCGGCTGTGCCATGAGTTCGATCAAGGCCTTGCTGCTGACCGACGTGGTGGACAGCACCCACCTGTCGCAGACTCTCGGCGACAGCGTGATGGCCGAAATCTGGGCCGCCCACGACCGCGTCTCCCGCGAGTTGCTGGGTCCGTGGCGCGGCCGCGAGATCGACAAGACCGACGGCATGCTGCTGCTGTTCGACAGCTCCGCCGACGCCGTCGCCTACGCCATGGCCTACCACCGCGCCCTGGCGACGCTGCCAAGGCTGTTGCTGGCGCGCGCCGGGCTGCACGTCGGCCCGGTCATCCTGCGCGAGAACGGCGCCGAGGACATCGCGCGTGGCGCCAAGCCGCTCGAGGTCGACGGCCTGGCCAAGCCGCTCGCTGCACGGGTCATGGCCCTGGCCCGCGGCGGCCAGACCCTGCTGTCGGCGGCCGCCCGCGAGCACCTCGGCCAGAGCGACCACAAGCTGGTCTCGCACGGACACTGGCGGATCAAGGGCGTGACGGAACCGGTCGAGCTGTTCGAGATCGGTCATCCGGAAACCGAGTTTTTCCGCCCCGCCGACGGCGACAAGGCGCATCGCGTCGTCTCGATGGGCGAGTGGTGGCTGCCGGTTCACGAGATACCGAACAACCTGCCGCACCAGGCGACGTCGTTCATCGGTCGCGAGCGCGAACTGGCCGAAGTGCAGGATCTCCTGGGTGCCGCGCGCCTGCTGACCCTGCTCGGCATGGGCGGGCTCGGCAAGACCCGCCTGTCGCTGCAGACCGCGGCCGAGCAGATCCATCATTTCCCCGGCGGCGTCTGGTTCCTCGATCTCGCGCCGATCAGCGATCCGGCCCTCATCGTCAGCGAGACGGCGCAGGCGCTCGGCGTGCGCGAAGAGCCGGATCGGCCGATGCTGCAAACCTTGTGCGCGCACCTGAAGAATCAGCGCACCCTGCTCATCCTCGACAACTGCGAGCACGTGGTGAAGGCGTCGGCGCAGATGGCGAGCGCCATCCTCAAGGTCGCGCCCCATGTGCGCATCCTGGCGTCGAGCCGCGAGCCGCTGCACGCGCCGGGCGAGCAGTGCTACCCGCTGCTGCCGCTGCCCGTGCCAGCCAGGGGCGACGGTATCGAGGCACTGTCGCGTTCGACGGCGGTGCGCCTGTTCGTCGAACGCGCCCAGCTGCACAAGCCGGGCTTTTCGCTCAACGAGCGCGAAGCGCCGGCGGTGGCCGAGCTGGTGGCGCGGCTGGAAGGCATACCGCTCGCGATCGAGCTGGCGGCGGCACGGATCCGCTCGCTCACCGTCGCCGATATCAACGCCCGCCTCAAGGATCGCTACAAACTGCTGACGGGCGGGTCACGCGTGCTTCAGGAACGCCAGCAGACCCTGCGCGCGCTCGTCGACTGGTCGTACGAGCTGCTCGAGCCCGCCGAGCAGATCGTGCTGGCCCGACTCGGCGCCTTCGTGGGCGGCTTCAACCTCGCCGCCGCCGAGGCGGTGTGCGGCGGCGGAGAGGTGGAGAGCGATGACGTGCTCGATCTGCTCGGCTCGCTGATCGAGAAGTCCCTCGTGATGCTCGACGAGCGCGACGACGGTGCCCGCTATCTCATGCTCGAGACGATCCGCGAGTACGCCCGCGAGAAGCTGGCCCTGCGAGGCGACGCGGCCGAGACTGCAACGCGCCACTGCGACCACTACTTCGCGATGGCCAAGACCGCGAACAAGGGCCTGCGAGGACCGGATCAGGCCGACTGGCTCTGGAAAGTCGAGCGCGAGCTCGACAACATCCGCAGCGCCATCGCGCTGGCGCTCGCAGGCGGCGTCGACCCCTTCGTCGCCGTCAAGTTCGCGGTCGCGATGCAGAACTTCTGGATCCTCCGCGGCTACTCGACGGAAGGCCGAAAGCTCGTTCAGGCGGCGCTGGCGCTGCCCACCATCCAGGCCTCCACGGTCGCGCAAGCCTGGGCGCTCTATGTCGGCGCGGCGCTGGCCGAGAACCAAAGCGACCACGCCGAAGCGCGAAAGATGCTCGAGACCTGCCTCGATCTGCGGCGGGCGCAGGGCAGCGAGGTCGACATCGCCGCCACCCTGTCGACCCTGTCGATGACGCGCCTGCAAGCCGGCGACGCAGCCGGCGCGGCAGCCGGCGAGAGCGAGGCCCTCGAGATCTTCAGGCGTCTCGATGATCGCATCGGCGAAGCGATCGGCTTGCTTCATCTGGGCCAGATCGGCCTCTACCAAGGCGACGACGTGTCGGCGCGCTCGCATCTTCACCAGTGCCTGGCGATCGCGCGCGACATCCGTCACCAGGAGATCGAAGGCGAGTGCGAGCTGATGCTCGGCGAAGTCGCCTTCGAGATGGCCGATGAGGCGCAGGCCGGCCAGCGCTTCAAGCGCTCGCTCTCGGTCTGCCGCGAGGCCGGTGACAAGCGGGGCGAGGCGAACGCGCTGCGGGCGCTGGCGCGGGTCGACCTGCAGGCTGGCGATCTTGCGTCGGCACGCCAGCGTCTGTCAGACGCCCTGCGCGCGTTCCAGGCCTTCGAGATGCGCGAAGAGTTGATCGGCTGCCTCGAGGTCCATGCAGAGCTCGCCCGGGCCGAGGGCAAGGTCAACATTGCCGTCGGGCTGGCCGCCGCCGCGGCGAAGACGCGTGACCGTCTGGGCCTGGTCCGCTCGCCGCGCGGCGAAATGCACTGGCAGGCGCTCGTCGAGCTGTTGCGATCAGCGCTGACCGACTCGCCGTTCGCGGCCGCGTGGAGCGACGCGCAGCAGTGGCAGATCGACGACGCCGTGCGTATCGCGCTGTCGCCGCTCGCCGAGCCCGCGACGGCGACCGCCTAACTGCGCCGGGGTCTGCGTGCGGCGAAGCCGATGGCGGCGAGGCCGGCGAGCATCAGGGCGTAGGTTTCCGGCTCGGGAACGGGCAGGGCAGTGAAGTGACCGATGGCCGGGCTGTCCGAGAGTCCGCAGCGAGCGCCACGCACCGGCAGGAACGCGCAGCCCGGCGACGTCGCGATCGGGTTGGCATAGGCCAGCTGCGCCAGGTTGCCGCCGTAGAGGAGCAGGCTGAACGAATAGTTGCCGCTTCCCGCGACCCCGAGCGTGGGCACGAAGTAGCTGAAAAAGCCGGTATCGATCCCGGTCAGCTGGCCGCCGGCGAGGTTGATGCCTGTGACGATCACGCTCGGGTCGAGAGCGTAGGAGCCGAGGATCGCGCCCGGGTTGGCGATGTTGTACAGATCGACCTCGCCGCTGACGACGCTGAAGCCGGCACAGCTGCCGCTGATCGGAATGTTGTTACCGGTGCCGAGCGCGAGGCACGAATTTGGCACATCGAACACTGCGGAAGCGCTCCAGCCGAGGTTCGGGAAGATCGATCCGTAGTTAGGATCCCAGCTGCCGCTGTAGAGGGCCGCGTGGACCGGCGGGGCCGTGCCCAGGAGAGCCGCCGCGGCGAAGAAGGAAATAGAAAAAAGAGACCTGGCGCGAGTCATCAACACGGTTACACCCTCGTTCGTTCTTTTTGTCCTGTGAACCGCGAAAAATTCCCGGTTCGGTCGCGATTCTAGGGTGGACCCCCTCCGGGCCGAACGTGGCCCCCCGTGAACAAGGGGGTGGGCCGACACTCCATCGCCGGCGGATTCGAAGGCGGCACCCGCGGCAGCTTCGTTCAAGTCTCGTGCCGCTGGGCCGAAAATGGGGGCTCGTGCCCGACTCGACTGCCCCTCCGTGAGCGACGCCAGCGTCACCATCCTCGATGCCGATGCGCTGCAGCGGCTGCGCGACCTCGACCCCAAGGGCAAGAATCATTTGCTCGAGCGGGTGCTGGCTGCCTTCGAGACCTCCGCGGTTCGCTTGTCCCGACAGCTCGTCGAAGCACGCCGCGGCAACCATATGGACGGCGTGCGCCTTGTCGCCCACACGCTGAAGTCGTCGTCGGCGAGCATCGGCGCCCTCGCGCTGTCGAGACTTTGTGCCGAAATCGAGGCGCAGGTTCGTACCGGGGCGCTCTCCGGGATCGACGATCGCCTCGAT
>Ga0123338_10000442_pt1 | contig 42414 bp, 36 predicted proteins | sample grotaG_FD_89793 | JGI IMG/M metagenome (GOLD analysis project Ga0123338, IMG submission 89793) | Glacier valley bacterial and archeal communities from Borup Fiord, Nunavut, Canada, to study Microbial Dark Matter (Phase II) -... | ecosystem: Environmental > Aquatic > Freshwater > Ice > Glacier ... | reverse complement strand
TTATCATTCTCCTTGCCATTAAACCCGTATCGGTATGCGACCGAACCAAGATGATAAATACCCCACCCTAATTTTTAACTACTTTAAATGTCTGCTGAGCAACCGCAGAAATAAACTGAAGGAAATAAACACCTGAAGAAATTGTTTTAAGATCTACGGTAACCAAACCATCGGAAGCAACCTCCGGCAGTACTTTTATCATACTACCCTTAGCGTCAAAAAGATTTATCTTTAAAGCAGCATAGCGGATGCCGCTTATCGTAAAATTTGCTGTTCCCTGTACCGGATTGTTAACCAGCTTTATGACTAATGAAGAAGCTACAATCTTTTGAAGCGCCCTAACACTGCTTACATAAGCCTGACCAGCGCCATCCGTTTTTACAATCCTGTAATATACTTTGCTACCCGAAGCAAAAGGATTAGTATCATCATACTGGTACGACTTGTTGGCAACGGTACTATCCGCGTTAACCCGCCCGATATTTGTCCAGGTAACACTGTCGGTACTGCGTTCTATTCCAAAGATCGAATTGCTATCATTGGTATTGGTTTGCCAGACAAGCTGACCATAACCGTTAGTTAATAATGTAGCGGTAAAATTTATAAGAGGTAGCGGCAAAGCGATATTCGACGCAGACATTCTGAGAACAGTAATTGAATTGCGCGGCAAAGAAAATAAATAAGGAAATTTGTCAAGCGATGCCGAATCTTTATACGCGTAAACAGGATTGGTGTCATTCATATCAGTGCCTTTATATTCCCACCGTAAACAGGAAGGATTACTAAGAAATCCTGCAACCGACAGATTTACCGGCTGGCTCACATTATCTTTATTGATAAGAATAACATTCAGATTATTTGTAACGTTATTATAAAAAGCGAAAGTTTTAATTTTCCCTTCCTCTGTTGTCTTTACCATTTTTGGTAATATAGTATTATACATCGCAGACAGCATTAATCCGTTCGCGTTCGTACCACTGTTTTTATTTAATGCGTCAAAGATATCATTGGGCTTTGTCAGGTTATCTATCCAGCGGGTATTCCAAAAGAGCATAGATTCAACTTCAGGAGTCCTCAGGCTCTGACCAAGAATTTCTGCTGAAAGAAGCGCATGACCTATGTCGTTATTATCAACCCATTTTCCACCCCAGTCGATTGAATTAAATTCCGTCGCAATGACTTTGATTCTAACCTTGTCTGTGGTTGAAGCAAAATTGGTAATAGCGTCTGCGGCAACTTTTAAATCATCTCTTAAGTCATAATTATTATTCCTGTAATCATCATAACCACCGGTGTAATTGTATACCGGGTAACAACTTACACCCAGGTAATCAATAGCGCCCGCTGACTGAGTATTTGTCACTAATTTTTGCCACCATGCCGATCCTAATCCATTAGCAATAATTTTTATAGACGGATCTACCGAACGCATGGCGTCAGCAAATTTTACAATGTCAATTGCATACTGGTCAGCGCTTACACACCCGTTATATAAACAATTATTCCAGCTTTCATTACCAATACACCAATACTTAATATTATATTTCTTTGTTATGTTAGCATAGCGCACCCATTCTTTGGCATTGGTAATTAACTGGTCAAGCGTTGGTTTTGCACCACAGGGATATATAGCTTCAATGCTGCCGCCATAATAAGCAGCATCATAAGCGCATACCAACATAGGCTCCGCGCTTACTGCACGTGCCATCACCATAAATTCATCAAAATCAAGCACCTCCGGTTTACTGGTTTTTAAATCAGCCTGAACAAAACGACTGTCATTCGAAGGAAACTGGCAGGTGCCCGTTAGTATTACGGAAGGATTTGCACGATCATAAGGTGCCGCTGACCAGTAATAGTTATCTGATTTTTCACCACCGGGATAACGAAGCAATTTCGCATTCATGCTTTTTATGGTGGTAGCAGTATTGACGGTAGTAGCAGGAGATATATAACTTCCATCCATTAAGTAGTTGATGTTAATACCAACAGCATTTGCAGGAATAGATTTTATAACCTGGGTTACATCAACGGTAACATTCGCCTGGGCAAGCATATATAGCGGATGAAAAATGGAAGTAATCAGAATAAAAAAATATATAAAGGGACGCATCTTTATAACACCTGACATGAAAATATTTTTATTTATTTATCGACATCATCATTGTAATACCGGATTGTATAGCTGGCAATATTTATAATACATCAAAACATGATCCTAAATATCAACCAGCATACTGCTTGTTTGATATGGCTGGTTACTTTAATTGAAGTTTTTAGTTATCAGTATTAAAGGTATAGGATAAAATAAGATGAAATATTTCAACTTTTATATACGACACAAAGCTAAAAACCGATTACAGGACTTTATTACATACCAAACGATCCTCAGAGGATCGTTTGGAAAAATTTTACAATGAAAATGCTTATTTGTATGATGACATTATTCCTTTAGCAAAGTCAACCATCTTTTTTATTCCATCTTCGGGAAGATTACCCTTTTTGAATTCAGCTAATATCTCCGGATACTTGTTTTCCATTTCCACCAGAAAATGTGCTTCGAATTCCTTTACTCTTCTAACAGCAACATCTCTAAGTAACCCTTGCGTGCCAAGATATATAATCGCAACCTGCTTCTCAACAGACATAGGCGAGAATTGCAGCTGCTTGAGAATTTCAACATTACGGGCACCTTTGTCAATCACCACTTTCGTTGCGGCATCGAGGTCACCACCAAATTTAGAAAAAGCTTCCATCTCACGGTACAGTGCCTGGTCAAGTTTCAGGGTACCGGCAACTTTCTTCATCGATTTTATCTGCGCATTACCACCTACCCGACTAACCGATATACCAACGTTAATCGCGGGCCTGATACCTGCATTGAAAAGGTTTCCCTCCAGGAATATCTGTCCATCGGTTATAGAAATAACATTAGTAGGAATGTACGCGGATACATCACCTGCCTGTGTTTCAATAATAGGAAGGGCCGTTAAAGATCCGCCACCTTTTACCAAGTGCCTGATAGATTCCGGAAGATCATTCATCTTACGGGCGACTTCATCTTTATTAATAACCTTGGCCGCTCGTTCCAGCAAGCGGCTGTGCAGGTAGAATACATCGCCGGGATAAGCTTCCCGTCCCGGTGGTCTTCTTAATAAGAGCGATACCTCGCGATAGGCGACAGCCTGTTTAGAAAGATCATCAAAAATAATGAGAGCCGGACGACCGGTATCACGGAAAAATTCGCCAATAGCTGCACCCGAAAAAGGCGCGTAGAACTGCTGTGGTGCCGGATCGGATGCGGACGCCGCAACGATAGTAGTATATTCCATGGCGCCGTTCTCCTGCAACACATTCATAACGCCGGCAATTGTGGAAGCTTTCTGACCAATAGCTACGTAAATACAATATACAGGATTACCTGACTTATAAAATTCTTTTTGATTGATGATAGTGTCAACACAAATAGCGCTCTTGCCTGTCTGCCGGTCACCGATAACCAACTCACGTTGACCGCGACCAATAGGGATCATAGCATCGATAGCTTTGATACCGGTTTGAAGCGGTTCCTTGACCGGCTCACGGAAAATCACACCTGGAGCTTTCCGCTCCAGCGGCATTTCATATAATTCACCGGTAATGGGACCCTTACCATCAATCGGTTCACCCAATGTATTAATAACCCTCCCAACAAGACCTTCTCCTACTTTAATAGAAGCGATCTTTCCGGTCCGTTTAACTTTAGCGCCTTCTTTAATATCTCCCTGGTCGCCCATCAATACCACACCCACGTTGTCTTCTTCAAGATTGAGAGCGATTGCCTTTACACCATTCTCAAATTCAACCAGTTCTCCTGACCGTACATTATTTAACCCATAGATTCGCGCAATACCATCACCTACCTGAAGTACTGTCCCAACCTCTTCTAAATTAGCGCCCACATCAAAATTGCTTAACTGCTGGCGCAGTATCGCCGATATTTCATCTGGTTTAATTTCCGCCATGTTTTATTTTTTAAATACTTGTTAAATATTGATAGCTGTCTCAGTTGTAATTCTTGTGAATTTCAATTATGTCTCTCCTTGTCTGAATTTATCTCAATTTCTGAATATAAATATTATCCAGAAATTGCTTCCTGATATCTTTCAGATCTCTCTGAATGCTGGCGTCAATCATCGTATTATTAAATTCTAAAACAAATCCACCAATTAAAGCTTCATTTACTACGGCTTCCAGTTCAATGTGTTGCATGGGAGTTGTGGCGGTGAATTTATCCACGATGCTTTGTTTTAATTCTTCACTGACAGCCTGCGCAGTAGTTAGCTTTACTTTATGAATTCCCCTGATGCCATTATACATGTCAATAAATGCATCCACTATTTCAGGCAAACTTTCTTCTCTACCTTTCTTTATCATCAACTCATTAAAAGAAGCAGTAAGAACACCAACTTTATCTTTAGTAACAGCGTTCAAAATCTGCTGTTTTTTATCTCCCTTTATAATAGGGCTCTTTAACAGATTTACAAATTCACGGCTTGATTTGCATATGCTTTGCAAATACAACATGTCGTTATAAACAACCTCAAGCTGATCTTTTTCAACGGCCAGGTCAATAATAGATTTTGCATATCTTCCTGCTAAACGGGGGTTGTGCATTTATTAGGTTTAATGATTTAAAACTAAATCAAGTTTGGATAACTCGCTTCCAATTTAAAATAACCAATCAATTAAGGGTCACGTTATCAGCTAACTTAGTAATATATTTTTCCTGTTCGGCCTTATCACTTAATTCCCGGCGTAAAATCTTTTCAGAAACTTCAATAACGAGGTTTCCAACCTGGTTCTTCACATCTACCAGTGCAGCCATTTTTTGCTGTTCGATAGCGGAGTGAGCATTGGCGATTATTCGATCGTACTCAGCCTTTGCCCTGTCCCGTGCTTCCGAAACCATTTTATCGCCGATATCTTTTGCATCTTTGATCATGCCGGCTCTTTCTTCGCGGGCTTTGACGAGGAGTGCTTCATTTTCACTCTTCAACAGTAGCATCTCCGCTTTTACCTTTGTTGCAGTTGATAATGAATCAGCAATAATATTTTCTCTTTCTTTCAATGAGTTTAAAATAGGCTTCCAGGCATAACTCTTCAAAATAAAGAATACAATAAGGAAAGCTACAAGTGTCCAGATTATTAAACCGAACGAGGGGGTTAACAGATCCATAGTGAATAATTAAACTATTAACTGAAATTGTTATATTACTGCACCCGCAGCCCTGTGCTTTGTGTGCAGTAATGAATTGTGTTTTACACAAACATCGCCAGTATACCTGCGATAACTCCAAACAATGCAACGCCTTCGATAAGAGCTGCCGCAAGGATCATGTTAGCGCGAATATCATTGATGGCTTCCGGCTGACGCGCGATAGATTCTACGGCGCCTTTACCAATCTGACCGATACCGATACCTGCGCCGATGGCTGCCAGACCTGCGCCTATGGCTCCACCCGCATTAGCCCAGGGAGTCGTGCTTAATAAAACTAGTAAATCCATAATTGTGTATTTATACTGTTTAAGAAAGAACTTGTTTAATGAACCTAGCTGTTATAATGAAACCGCATCATCATAATGGCCCGCGTGATGTGGTATCTGATCTACTTCAGCATGTGGGTGCGCTTCTTCAATCGCCTGCCCAATAAATACAGCTGACAGGTTAGCAAAGATAAATGCCTGGATAAACGCAACCAGTATCTCAATAAAATAAATGAAAACAGAAAACCCTACAGATATAGGAGAAAATGCCCAGCCAACACCCTTGTTCAATCCACCAAAAATAAATATCAGTGAAACCAGACAAATAATTATGATGTGACCGGCAAGCATATTCGCAAAAAGACGTATCATCAATGCAAAAGGCTTGGTGAAGATACTCAGTACTTCCACCAGTATCAGTATCGGCTTAACCCCCATCGGAACAGGAGGATTGATAATATGTCCCCAGTAATGTTTGTTAGCGCTGAAAATTATTATAAGGAAAGATATCAGTGACAATACCATAGTGAAGGCGATATTACCGGTGACATTCGCAGAACCCGGTATCAATCCAAAGATATTATTGATAAGAATAAAAAAGAAAACAGTTAACAGGTAAGGCAGGTATTTTTGGTATTTTGGTCCGAGGTTAGGCTTGGCAACCTCGTTCACCACGAACTCGATCATTACTTCCATAGCGGTTTGCGCACCTGTGGGGGCACTCGTGGTGCCAATACCTTTTTTATATTTTGATGCAATGCTGATCATAAGCCACACAAAGACCACCAGCGACAGCAGCATCTGAATTACGTTACGGGTAAGGGAAATGTCATATACTTTCACGGCAGGATCAGTAGGAACGATTTTGCCATCTATTAATTTGTATCCATCCGCTTCATTACCATCATGAAAAGCGGAAGACATAAATGATGAAAAACCTTTTTGCGGGGAATATAAAATTACTGGTAGTGGAATTAATAATTCATGTTCTTTTCCATCACTTCCCTTATAAGCAAGGAAATGAAATTCATGCGCATCTTTAACGTGACCAAAAATAACTTCATTCGCGTCAAAACCTTTTTTCTCCACGGCATCTTTAAGATCAGCTGTTTCTATATGATCCTGGGATTTCTCCTGTGCCAATACATTAAAACTAAGCAACATACTTAGGCTTAAAGCCGCTACCAGTATAGATTTAACGCTGTTCCGGGTCATACCTGTTTTTTAATTTGCCGCAAAGATAAGGACGGGCACCTTAAAAAAAGAAAAAAACAAAGATTTAGCTGTCAGCTTTCGGCCATCAGCTATCAGGAGGAAATCAGCCTGCAATTGATAATAATAATATGTGAAATCAGAGTCTATGAAAGCTCCTGGCCAACCTGTTAGAAGAACTTCATTACCAGTACTTTCCTTCTAACTGATAGCTGACACAACCTGATAGCAAAACATTTAAGACGATGGAACCTTAGCGACCATCTTTTGCTTTTCAAATTGCATCTGGTGCAGCTGGTAGTAAAAACCGCCTTTCTCTATTAATTCTTCATGGCTTCCAATTTCCTTTATCTCGCCTTTTTCAAGAACAATAATCTTGTTAGCCTTCCGGATAGTAGATAGCCTGTGGGCTATTACTATGGAAGTCCGTCCTGTTATCAGTGTATCTATAGCATGCTGGATCATCAATTCTGATTCTGTGTCGACAGAAGAGGTGGCTTCATCCAAAATAAGAATGGAAGGATTGTATAATAATGCCCTTATAAATGACAACAGCTGCCTTTGCCCCAGTGATAAGCTATTACCTCTTTCCATAACATTGAAGTCATAACCACCGGGAAGTTCCATAATAAAATTATGCATTCCGATGAGGTTAGCAGCTTCGATAACTTTTTCACGGCTAATATCGGGGTTCCTCAAGGTGATATTATCCAGCACGGAACCTGAAAACAGGAAAACATCCTGGAGTACTACACCTATCTTACTGCGTAAAGGCTCCAGCTTGAAATCTTCTATCTTAACATCATCAATCCTTATTTCACCCTTTTGAATATGATACATCCGGTTGATTAAACTCACTATGGAAGTTTTACCGCTGCCGGTGTGACCAACGATTGCCACCGTTTCACCAGCTTCTACCGTAAAGGATACATCCTTTAACACGTACCTGTTCTCTACATAAGAAAACCAGACTCTATCAAATTCTATTTTCCCTTTCAACACCCCGGGACCATATACACCCTGAGTTTTTAGATAATCATCGTTATCAAGCACTTTAAAAACTCTTTCGCTGGCAATCATACCCATTTGAAGCACATTGAATTTATCAGCTATTACCCTCAGCGGCCTGGACACCAGGTTGATTAATAAAATAAATGAAATTATCTTGCCTGTTAAACCTACCGCTTCAGCTTGTGGTAAACCCAACGCTTCACTGGCTGCCCACCATACCAGTAATCCTGTGGCTACAGCTAACACTATTTCTACAATTGGAAAAAAAACAGAGTAAGCAAAGATTGCCTTTATGTTTGCATTCCGGTGTTCCCTATTTATTCTTTTAAACTTATTAAATTCCCTTTCTTCAGCAGAAAATGCCTGAACAATCTGCATGCCTGTAATATGTTCCTGAACAAAAGCGTTCAGCTGAGCCACAGCATTGCGAACCCGAATGAACGATTTATTCACGCTTTCTTTAAAAAAATAAGTAGCCACGAAAAGAAAAGGAAAAGGACTTAGACTGATAAGCGCCAAACGCCAGTCGATCCAGAACATGCAAGCCAGTATTGCAATGATAGAAAGTACGTCGGCCATTATAGGTATCAGCCCGTCCGCAAAGATATCGTTGATAGACTCGATATCATTTATAGTGCGGGTAGTTAAGGTTCCGATAGGTGTTTTGTCGAACTGTGATAAATTTAAACCCAATATCTTATCATAAACTTTTACCCGGAGGTCCTTTACCACCGCCTGTCCCAGCCATGCGGTTACATAGCCGAAATAAAAACGGATAACTGTTTCAACGATAAGTAAAATAATTTGCCAGATGGTGATAACAACGATCATGTGGAGAAAGGGATTGCTTGCATCACCTGTTGCAGCTTCTCCTCCTTTAATATACCTGTTAATGGTAATTTGTACCAGGTAAGGCCTGATAGGAGAAAGTACTGCCAATACAATAGCCATGATCAGTGAAAGGTAAAACCGGTTTTTATAGGGAGCAGTAAAAGTAAAAACCCTTCGGAGCAATGAGAAATTAAATATCTTCCTAGCTGGTGAATCAACTGACATAGACAGCAAAGATAATTTTTAATGATTAATTGATGATGGCTAAGGATTAATAGTTATTTATTAGCTCCGTATTAAAAGAATTTCAACCCGAAAAATCTTCCTTAACTATTAATAATTATTCTTAAAAATGAATCATCAATTATTATTCTTCGCCTAATGCTTTCCTGTACGCTTTGATAAAAATTGCTCCAAGGTTTTTGTAAGGTGGAATATAATCGTCAAACATTTCCTTTTGTTCTCCTTTAAATTGTTTGCTCAATTCCCGCCACATAGTGATCCAGTCAATACTTCTTCCAGTTCGGATAGTGGTATTTATGGCTTGCAGGATGGGTTCATTTACCGTTCTGGTACCTACCTGTTTAGAGGAAATTATATGTGCATCGTTACTAATATTTAGTACTTCATTGAGGTTATTATAACCGCCGCAAGAGCCCAGAACAACGATTCGCGCGCTCGGCTGGATTTGCTCGAGGGAGTATTTTACATGATAACTATGACCACGGTGAATAAAGATAGTTGGTTTTAGATGATGGTCGCTTAGATAGTCACGCAATTTCTCCTGCGCCCTTGCATCCGGATCATCAGGACCAAAAAGAGGTTTATTGGCAAATATCCATACCGGTTTGCCAGACTTTGATTTGATCCAAATCCAGTCATGATTCTCTTCTGCAATGGTCCACTCGGCTTTATTCCTGAATAAAGTAAGAAAGTTTGAGTAAGAATTCTGACCGTCTTTGTCTTCATCACCATAAAAAAATACCTGCTGTACCACCCTGCCGCTATCATCCAGCAAAGAATTGTAGTCAACCGTATACACAGGTTCGATACCTAACAGTTCGGTAAGGTGGTTTCCTACCAGCGTGTCTGCAGATTCAAAAAGTGTTTTTTCAAGTTTATAAATAACCTGGCCGTTTTTATTGCCGTTTTTTAAACACCGTTCTAAGTTCCAGTTAGCTTCATCTAACATAAATTTTGCCAGCTGCTTATTTTTTTCAAAGATGCTACTGTAGGAATCGGCGACATCTACCGCATCTTCAGCGTTGTCAGGAGTAGTTTTTTTCTCCAGTCCAATCATAAAAGCCCGCATCAGCGACACGGCATTTTCCTGCGGCATTGATTTTAAAACGGTATCCAGCGTGTTATAAGCCGCCGCCAGTTTGATAAATTTTCTGAAATAATCCCCATTAACGCTCATAACCAGCGTATCTCCACGGGGTATTTTCATCCGCTGAAAAATACGTTTAAACACACCGATGTAACTGGAAGTATAGATTTCATCTTCTCCCAATACACACAGGTAATATAATTCCTGTGGCGTAAGCGCTTCAACGCTTTTAAATCTTATTGCATCCGGAGAGTCGTGCAATCCATTTATAGAACGGATAAATTCCTCCTTGGCATTTTTAGTGATCCGTTCGGTAAGCGAGTACATGCCCATGGGTGTATCTTTCCGGGCCATCCTTCCGGCGTATTCAATTCTTGTCTTCACCAGCAGGCGGTAATAATTTAAAGCGTTTTCTTTTACGGCATCAATCTCCGCATAAGTGATCTTACCATTAATTATCATGTCGATAAAAGGAAAATATAGTTGGCCGTTTCTACTCGAAGCCATTCTGGAAACGGTTTGCACCAACGGATCGGGGTTTGACCTTATTTTAGCACCTAAACGATCACGTGCTGCGGCGTAATCATATACCTGGTTAGGGTTTTGAAATGCGGCCACTTTAATGAGACTGTCAGCAAAGGGAACCGAAACATTGCTTCTTAAAACCGCCATGATATCCCTTGTGGAAGAATGCATCATCACATACTTTCTTACTAAAAGATTATTAGAATCGTTTATACCTTTGTTATCTGAGAAACAAAAGCAGTCGATTAAAATTTTGCCTACCGCATAAATATTTTCATTGACTACCGGTTCTATGCTTTCGCCTTTTTTTTCAAGTTCATAAGCCTTACTGAATGCATCGACAAGCGATTGAGCCATGGTAACCGGGTAATCCTGCCGCTGGTAACTATTGTTATACCCTTTGACCAGTGATTCGAGGCCACGTAAGTATTTAATTTTTAAATTATTGGAGAGTGCTGAATCACATTCGATTTTTTCCTGCAAATCATCTATTCCTTTTATTAATGCATATTCGATCTGCATATTAATTGTCTCATCTCTTGAGATAGTGATAACTCCGTCATCTTTGCCATCCATCTTCAGAAGTCTGGCTTGCTCGTGGTCTACTTTGTCGTGCCATAACAATCTGTTCTTTTCAATTTTATAGGGTGAGATGGCGGTGTACTGTGCAATAATCACCGGACTGATAGTGGTAAATAAAATAAAACCAAATAGAATTCTATACATATTTATGGTGCTGATGGTAGCTGTTACGAAAATATTTCCAATCTTTCATTGTAAAGGTAGGGACAAACTGCTTCTATAAAGGACAATGAAAAAATGCTTTAAGTTGCGTTTGATGTTGATTTAAAGGCGTTTGTTAACTTTTGATCACCTATATTAAAAAATTGTGAACTAAACGCAGTGCACCTTCACTAAACATATTTTAGTATAGGTTTGCGTAAACAAATTGTTAAATGGAGGGAAAGCCTAAAAAAATATTAATTGCAGATGATGAACCTGATATCCTGGAGATCATTGAATATAATCTTAAATTATCGGGGTATGAGGTATACACAGCCAGGGATGGAGATGAAGCTTTACAAAAAATTAAACAACTTAAACCCGATCTAATCATTCTCGATATAATGATGCCAAAAAAAAATGGCATAGAGGTATGCGAAATTTTGCGCAGCCAGCCTGCTTACAAAGACACCCTGATTATTTTTCTTACCGCATTGAATGATGAATCTTCACAAATGAAAGGATTTGAGAAAGGTGCTGATGATTATGTCAACAAGCCGATAAGTCCTAAACTTTTGATGAGCAGGGTCAATGCATTGTTCAGAAGATCGGTAAAACCTGTCGATACTGCCAATGGGATCCTGCACATTGACAATGTTATTATTGATCCGGTACAATATCTGATCAAAGTTGATAACAAGGAGGTGATACTTGCTAAAAAAGAATTTGAACTGCTTTATCTGCTGGCATCCCGGCCAGGCAGGGTGTTCCTTCGCAATGAAATCCTCAACCAGATCTGGGGTAACGATGTAATCGTCGGTGACAGAACCATTGATGTTCATATTCGTAAGGTGCGCCAAAAAATGGGGCTCGACTGCATTACGACTGTAAAAGGCGTTGGCTATAAATTTGACTTATAAGTATTACTTTTAGTAAAGGTTATTGATGTTATATGAATATTAAAAACCTTTCTCCCCGGCAGATCTCGACAATCAATGCAGCTACTATTTCATTACTGGCTTCAATAGCGAATTTTATTTTCGTCCATAACTGGACAATAGCGGTATTTGTCTTCCTTACCTTGTTCACGGTATCTTACATACAGCTGTATTCTTTCCTGCAAATATTTATATACCGTCGTATTAAATTAATTTATAAGTTCATCTATCAAACCAAGGCAAGTAAAAAGGAAGAGGTGTATTATAAATATATTTTACCAAAAAAAAGCATCGAGGAAGTTAGGGAAGATGTAGAAAAATGGGCTGTCCAAAAACACGATGAAATCGAAATTCTGCAACAGAATGAAACTTACCGGAAGGAATTTTTACAAAATCTCGCTCATGAATTTAAAACACCCATTTTTGCTATACAGGGTTATGTCGATACCTTACTGGATGGCGCAATGGAAAAACCCGATATCCGCAAAAAGTTTCTTGAGAATACTTCCAGGAATATTGACCGGCTGGTTAACCTAATGAATGATCTTGATGAAATTTCGAGGCTGGAACGCGGAGAGCAGCAATTATATAAACAATCTTTTGTCATGCAGGATTTATTAAAAGAAGTATTTGAATCTCTTTCTATCAAAACAAATGAAAAGAACATCAGGTGCCTTATTAAAAAAGGTTGTGAATCACCGGTAGCAGTATACGCTGACAAAGAAAAGATCAGGCAGGTTTTGATAAATATGATTGAGAACGGATTTAAATATGGAAAGCCAAGCGGCAATATTGTGGCAAGTGTTTATAATACCGACGGGAAACACGTGCTGGTAGAAATAAGTGATGATGGCATTGGCATTGAAGAAGAACATTTACCCCGGATTTTTGAACGTTTTTTCAGAACCGATAAAGCAAGAAGCCGTGATAAAGGTGGCACCGGATTAGGATTGGCTATCTGTAAACATATCATTGAAGCACATGGGCAAACCATTCATGTACGCAGCACTCCCGACGTAGGCACAACAATTGGGTTTACGCTGCAGGGAAGAATAGAAAAATAAACCATGGAGGCACGGAGGCACAGTGAAACAGGGTCGATTCAAAATAATTCCGTGTCTCTCCCTGCCTCTTTGTCTCCGTGGTTTATCTCACCCATACCTCCTTCCCTACACCTAACAAGCCTCTCATGTTAAGAAATCATTACCAAAAAGGTTTTTGTTGATACCAGGTTCAATAATTCTATTTTTGCCCAAATTGTAATTATGGGTTTAAACTCTATAATGAAAATCTTCATGCCAAAGGATAAAGTGTTTTATTCTTTGTTTGAAGAAGTGGCAGCAACCGTGTACCAGATGGGTAAGCTTTTAAAGGTTGTTGTTGCTGAACCCGACTTTGATAAAAGAGCATCTATAATATCCAAACTGGAAGATATGGAGCATATCAATGATGACTTTACACATAAAATTTTTACCGAACTGGGCCGTAATTTCATTACCCCTTTTGACCGCGAAGACATACATCATCTCGCCTCCTCACTTGATGATATCGCCGATTACATTTACTCTTCAGCAAAAAAAATTAATTTTTATAAAGTAAATCCTAATGATCAGGGCATCCAGAAAATGGCAGACCTGATAGAACAAGGCTCCGAACAAATAAAGAATGCTGTTCACGAACTCCGGAACATGACCAACATGCGTAAAATTACCGATGCGCTGGTAAAAGTGAACAGTATAGAAAACCAGGCTGACGATATTTTTGATTTGAGTATTGACCGGCTGTTTGAAACAGAACCCGACGCCAAAGAAGTAATTAAGAAAAGAGAGATTTACCAGGTTATGGAACTTGTTACAGATAAATGCGAAGACGCAGCCAATGTGATAGAATCTATCATTATCAAATACGCTTAATTCACCGGATTGAAATTTATAACTGAAATGTTTATACCCTGTAAAATATTTCCAGGTACAGTACTATAAAAATTTCCACAGTAATTTTATGACTTTTCTTGTAATCATTATCATTTTCGCACTCATATTTGATTTTATTAATGGTTTTCATGATTCTGCCAACTCTATTGCAACAATCGTTTCAACAAAAGTATTAACCCCGTTTCAGGCTGTAGTCTGGGCAGCCATATTTAATTTCGCGGCTTTTTTTATTTCCAAATACCTGATAGGTGAATTTCGAATTGGAAATACTATAGCGAAATCAGTAAACGAAAACTTTGTTACCCAGGAAGTGATATTAGCCGGGTTGATAGCGGCCATCAGCTGGAACCTGCTAACCTGGTGGTTTGGTATTCCCTCCAGTTCATCTCATACTTTGCTGGGAGGATTTATGGGCGCGGCACTGGCACATGCCGGCGCCTTAAGTAAAAACGGCGTCAACGTGATAAATTATCAGAGTGTTGTGCCTACTTTTTTGTTCATCTTCCTTGCACCTTTCATAGGTATGGTGATAGCTTTCGTGATTACCGTAATAATTGTAAATATTTGTAGAAAAGCGGTACCTCATAAAGCTGACAAATGGTTCAGGAGGTTACAGTTGTTATCTTCAGCTCTATTCAGTTTGGGACATGGGGGGAATGATGCTCAGAAAGTTATGGGAATCATCGCAATATCTTTGGTTACCGCCGGCCAGCTGGATGATATCAGGCATGTGCCAAACTGGGTACCGATCGCTTGTTTCGCAGCCATAGGAATGGGAACAATGAGCGGTGGATGGAAGATTGTAAAAACAATGGGAACACGTATAACAAAGGTCACCCCACTTGAAGGCGTTGCCGCTGAAACGGCTGGTGCGGCAACATTGTTTATTGCCGAACATTTTGGTATCCCCGTAAGTACTACCCATACAATAACTGGCGCTATCATTGGAGTTGGCGCTACCAAAAGACTATCTGCTGTCCGCTGGGGTGTTACTGTAAACCTGCTTTGGGCCTGGATACTTACTATACCGGTAAGCGCCCTGCTGGCCGCTATTGTATATTACATGCTTAAAATTTTCATTTAGCAAATGAGGATATCTTTTCCCGAATTATTTTAATGATTTATTAGTCAGTAAATAAATAATTTACCTGGAAAGATTAAAATCACGTTATTTTATCAAATCATTAAATGGGCTACCAAACTTTTACACATTCACCTGTAAATAACCTGCATTATTGCACTTTCTTTTTATGGATGAGCTGGTAGCTACAAACAACAGCGCGATATTATGAAAGGAATTATTCTGGCCGGCGGATCAGGCACCCGTTTACATCCCATAACTTATGCAATAAGTAAACAAATAATGCCTGTTTATGATAAGCCGATGGTTTACTATCCGCTTTCTACCCTAATGCTGGCTGGAATACAGGAGATACTTATAATTTCAACACCACACGATCTTTCGCTTTTTAAAAAACTTTTTGGCGATGGCTCACAGCTGGGATTAAAATTCTCTTACGCGGAACAGCCACTACCAAATGGACTTGCCCAGGCTTTTATTATCGGAGCTGAATTTATCGGAGCGGATAAAGTAGCACTGATATTAGGAGATAATATCTTTTACGGTACCGGCCTGGGTGAAACCCTTGAAAAAAATACTGATCCCGATGGAGGTATTGTGTACGCTTACCATGTCAGCGACCCGGAACGTTATGGCGTTGTTGAATTTGATAAGGATATGAATGCTGTTTCAATTGAAGAAAAACCGGTGGCGCCCAAAAGTAACTATGCGGTCCCCGGCTTATATTTTTATGATAACAATGTTGTTCAGATCTCCAGGGATCTTCAACCCAGTTTAAGAGGTGAGTATGAAATTACCGATGTAAACAGGGAGTACCAGAAAAGAGGTAAACTAAAAGTTTCTATCATGGACCGTGGCACAGCCTGGCTCGATACCGGAACCTTCGACTCGTTGATGCAGGCATCGCAGTTTGTGCAGGTAATTGAACAACGGCAAGGTATTAAGATCGCCTGTATCGAAGAAATAGCTTATCGCAAAGGATATATTGATAGAAATCAGGTAGCCCTGATGGCCAAACCGCTATTCAAAAGTGGCTATGGTCAATACCTAATGGATATCATCGATGAAACATAAAACTTTTCTTTGATTATCGCCACATCAAATGTTGTTATCTTTAACAGCAAGCCGCTTATGTACAATAGTATGAAGCGGTAAAACTGTTGCATACCTTAAATATCCAATTGATGAAAAAAATTCTTGTTACGGGCGGATGCGGTTACATTGGTTCACATACCATCGTTGATCTTGTAGAAAACGGTTTTGAAGTAATATCGGTTGATAACAATTCCCGTTCTTCCCCCAGAATTTTAGAAGGAATTGAAAAAATAACCGGCAAGAAGATTAAAAATTATAAAGTTGATCTTTGCAACTTCGACGACACTTTCGCCATTTTCCAGGAAAATGAAGACATTTTAGGAATTATTCATTTTGCAGCTTATAAATCTGTTGGCGAATCAGTGGAACAGCCACTTAGATATTTCGAAAATAACCTTACTTCCCTGATAAATCTTTTAAAATGCGTACAGGAGTTTGATATTCCTTATTTCGTTTTTTCTTCTTCCTGCACTGTCTATGGTAACCCTGACACAATTCCTGTTACAGAATCTACTCCCTTCAAACCCGCTGAATCTCCATATGGCTATACTAAACAAATGGGAGAACAGATTATCAATGAATATGCAAAGGCACAACCGGCAAATTGCATTTTACTAAGGTATTTTAATCCGGTCGGTGCGCATCCTTCCGCAATCATCGGCGAATTACCTGTGGGTAAACCTGCCAACCTGGTGCCCGCTATAATGCAGACCGCAATTGGCAAGTTACCCCAAATGAAAGTTTATGGTGACGACTATCCTACCGTAGACGGTTCATGCGTACGTGACTATATTCATGTTTGTGACATTGCCCATGCGCACACGCTTGCTATTCAATATCTTATTGACAATTCCGACGACACTTCCGATAAAACAACTGCGGTATTTAATCTTGGCACGGGTGATGGAGTGACTGTTTTTCAAGCCATTAAAGCGTTTGAAAAAGTCAGCGGAATAAAACTTAATTATGTTATCGGGCCAAGGCGTCCGGGAGATGTCATCGCTATATATGCGAACAACGATTATGCTAAATCGAAACTTAACTGGCATCCCAAATATTCCCTTGAAGAAATGATGGCTTCAGCATGGAAATGGGAACAGTACATTAAGGCAGATGAAAAATTTTATAATATCCGGAAATCAGAATTAAATTAAAAATTGGTCTTCTCAAAACTGATCTTGTACTACAAATGTCCATACTTGTTTGGACTGTCAACTTTTTCATCAGGTTTATCCTTTGGTTAATCTATGGTAAAAAGATTTATAAAATTTCCTGACCTATTAAACCACACAAAAAAAATCCCTTCTATAACAATTCCAGTAAATTAGCAACCTTATGGCTGTTACCACTCAAGACTCTGAACTTCTCTTTCAATTTCGTGATCCGTTAACAAAGGACAGAGGTTTTACAGCTATAATAAAAAAGTACCAGGAAAAATTGTACTGGCATATCAGGCGAATCGTAGTAAGCCATGAAGACGCTAACGACGTATTGCAAAATGTTTTTATACGCGTATGGAATGGTTTAAGTAATTTTCGGGAGGATGCTCAGTTATACACCTGGCTATATCGCATAGCAACAAATGAATGTCTTACTTTTCTGGATCAGCAAAAAAAGAAAGCAACCGTCTCAATGAATGAGGTAGAATCTGGTTTAAGCAACAAGATTTTAGCAGACAAATATTTCGATTCAACCAAACTTGAATGGAAACTTCAGTTAGCTATTCAACATTTACCGGATAAGCAAAGAATAGTTTTTAACTTAAGATACTTTGATGATATGCCTTATGAAGAGATGAGCAGGGTGCTGGAAACCTCCCAGGGTGCGTTAAAAGCGTCTTACCATCATGCAGTAAAAAAGGTGGAAGAGTTTATTTTAAGGGAAGAATAAATAAATTGTTAAGCATTATTTGAATTTTTGAGGTTAATTATTAAACTTTATTTAACAAAACACGTCGTAACAAGGTAATGGAGCATTCAAGAGAGATATTGGACGAATTAAAAAGCATCAGTGAATTGATTGCACTTCTTCCTCGTGATACCCCTTACAAGGCACCTCCCGGATATTTCGACACCCTGTCAGAAACTATTGCAGCCGGGATTGATAAAACAGGAGAAACTTTTCTGCTCATCAAGCCAAAACTATTTACTCCTTATATAATACCTGAGCATTATTTCAATGAATTACCTTTTGCTATTCTTACAAAATTTAAATCAGAAGAATGCTGTGATAATGAACTGGAAATGCTGTCACCAGTTCTCCTCCGGGTTAAGCAGGTAAGCACTTATAAATCACCACCAGGATATTTTGAACAATTTGCCGCAACAATGCTTGAACGCATTGAGTTAGAATCAGCTTCTGAAATAGATGAGTTAAGCATTCTGTCTCCTTTGCTTGTACAAATGAAAAGGACTGTCCCATTTACATTACCCCCAAGGTATTTTGATGAATTTCCTTCAGATATTACTGCCGGTTTACATGCTGTTGATTATGTAAACCAGGAATTAGAATCGTATCCACCGGTAACGAACGATATTAAAATTGCAAATGTGTACCAGGTTCCTGCAGGTTATTTTGATAACCTGGGTAATGGCTTATTAAACAATGTTAAGAATCGCAAAAAAACATCAGTTATCACCATTGATTTTAATAAGAAAGTTTTGCGCTTTGCGGTGGCAGCGTTGATAACCGTAATAATGTCAGTAGGCACATGGATATTTTATAACAATCATACAACCACCAAAATTGGTAATGAATTAGGTGATATCCAAAAACTCAGCAGTGATGAAATGATACACTACCTGGAATCAACACCGGTAATATCTGTTGAAAATTTTGGTACAGCATCCGTTACGATGAAAGAAGAAGATGTGAATGATTTATTCTCTGATGTTCCGGACATGGAATTGCAACAATACCTGGAGCAAAACGCTGCATCAAGAGATTTGATAATTAATTAATTTGTGATGATGAAAAGAATTTTATTTATTATATGGATGTTTCTGGGATTTGCAATAAGCGGTGCTACACAGAATGTTGCCCCAAAAGATGGAAGACTGGAAGCTCTAAAAATCGCTTTTCTCACCCGTAAATTAAGTCTTAGCACCGACGAAGCGCAGAAATTCTGGCCGCTGTATAACAAATATATTGATGAAATAAGACTGATAAAAACCAAAAATCGTAGCCTGGATGAAATTACGATGGAAGAAAGGGTTGTTAATATTCGTAAGAAATATAAAAGCGAGTTTACGTACGCCTTACCTGAAGAAAGAGTAAACCAGTTTTTTAAAGAAGACAAAGAATTTAATAATATTATAAGAAAGGAGTTACAGGATAGAGAGCAGTTAAAACAAATGCGTCAGCAACAAAATAAACGCCCCTTCAGCCAATAGGTTTTTCTCGTTTAACAATAAGGCTTAAGATAGGCAAACAAAAGAACCAACTCAATTTGGTTCTTTTGTTTTATATGACAGTCAGAAGGAAAAGACAGGCGTTTTTATATCATGATAAAACAGAAATGTCCACTTGTCCTCCTCACCTTGTTTCCACCATTGCCGCCGGTATTCCATGCATTTTTTTCCATCGAAATCATATTTGGCAATAAAACGGTTTTTCATTTGTTGCAGTTGAGGCGCCACATCTCCCCCAAAAAAAACTGTCTCACCGCCATCGACAATCCAGAATACCTGGTGATAAGGACAGTGGGCCCCTGTGATCTCATATTTAATATATCCATTTAAAACACCGTTACCTTCCAGCAGTACTACGTTTTTCGCTTGTTTCAGACAATCAAGTTCGCCTGTAATATAGGACGGATAACCTCTTTCGTAAGCGAATTCTAATTCTTGCTTTTGTAGATAATAAGTCGCCTTGGGAAATGAAAGTTCTTTTGAAGAAGTTGCCTGATTTTGATGACTGACGCCACCAGCATGATCCTTATGTAAATGAGACATTAAAACTTTCGTAATTTCAGAAGGATTGATTCTATTTGCCACCAAGTTTTTATGAAGCTGTGACACGCCTTCCCTCTCAAACCCAAGCCCGGCATCTATAAGCAGAATATCTTCGGAGGTTATTACAACAAAAGGCTGAACTTCTACCAGCAAACTGCCTACAGGCCTAATTTGCAAATCATCATTACCTTCATCAAAGGGAACAAAAAGTTTAGATTTATCAATTGTAAAAGAACCTTCCGATAGCGGGATAATTTTCATAATAAAGTTTACTGCTCTTAACTTTTACAAACTTCCTCCGAACTGTTTTATATTTTACATCTTAGTTACCTTAGTACCATTTGACGGTCCGCATCCAAACGAATCAATATAAATAACAGTATAGTAAAACTAAGTAACGACGTACCCCCATAACTTATAAAAGGCAGCGGAATACCGATAACCGGTGCCAGACCAATTGTCATGCATATATTAATTGCAATATGCAGGAAAATTATACTGGCAACACCATAGGCATAGCACCGGCTGAACACGCTTCGTTGTCGTTCCGCTATAAATATAATCCGCATTAGTAATAGAAAATATATTCCCATTAGTATCATACAACCTAAAAATCCGAATCCTTCCCCTATGGTACAGAAGATAAAATCGGTTTGCTGCTCTGGCACGAAATTGTAGCGGGTTTGCGTACCGCTTAAAAGCCCTTTACCCAAAAAACCGCCGCTACCGATAGCTATTTTACTTTGTTTAACATTATAACCGGCATCATCTTTTTTGCCACCCTTACTGTTCTGTTCAATTTCCAGCGCAGCCGCTTCATTTCTGGGAATATAATCTTTACCAATCAATACATAAATTCTTTTTACCTGGTAAGGTCTGAATACATGGTCGAAGATAAAAGGAACGGCAAACCGTTGTATCCCCACGCAGAATGCCCAGATAGTGATAATGTAAAAAAGTATCTGCCTGCTTTTCCTGATCTGCCTGTTCATAAAAACAATCGTTAAAACAGCAATCACCGTGAGTATTATTGCCAGCAGATTAGGTTCAATCAGCAAAGTAGCCACTACTAACACGGCAATTGAAAAACCTACGACAAGAATACCCGCAGGCAGACCTTCACGGAACATAACTAAAAAGAATGAAAAATAAACCAGTGCCAGCCCCGTTTCATGTTGCATGATAGAAAGTATGGCAGGCAGTATGGCAATAGCCGCCGCTATCAGTTGCGAACGTGTTTTATGAAAATTAGTTTCAACGCGAGACAAATATTTTGCAAGTGCCAGGTTAACGAAAACCTTGCATAATTCAGCCGGCTGCAGGTTAAAGCTGCCAAAACGTATGATAGAATTTGTACCCTTTATCGCTGTATGAAAAGGAAAAACCAACAAAAGCAATGCGATACCGAAAGCATACCAGAGGTTAGCAGTTGCAGTAAAAAATTTACTGTCAATCAGTAATATAAAAGTCGCCAATGTACCGGATATACCAAAGTATAAGAGTTGCTTGCTATATTCTGTTTTAAGAGAAAGAAACCCCTGAATAATATTTTCACTATCGCGGTAAGAGGCAGCAAAAATGCTTACTATACCTATGCAGACCAGGATAACATATATCCATACCAGTAGCCAGTCAATACCTTTTGATATAGAAGTATTTTGTTCCATTAAGTTATCGCGATTTTCTGCTTTGGTTTTATAGTGTCTTTGGGTTTGGTAACGGGACTTCCGCGGATGACCCGGGGATCTTCATCTTTTGATGGAACCGGATTAGCTTTTGGAAAATATTTTTTTAAATACTTCTTTATGTAACCGGTATCTTTTGTAAGCTCATACCATTTAAAGGCACGGATAGAATCCTGTCTGAACTGCTCCCGGGGCAAATAACTTGGCATCAGGTTAGCCGAAGAAACACGTTCTACCTCTTTCAATCGTTCAGGCCGCAATGAATCAGTAAGGTATTTCTCCATTATCAGTGACGCAATAGGACCCGCCCAGGTAGCTCCGAAACCGGCGTTTTGTACAACCACTGCCACTACAATCCTTGGGTTTTCCCGCGGCGCGAAACACACAAACATGGAGTTATCTTTCAGGTGCGTTTTCTTGCCTTCGATCATCAGGTAGTTTTCAGCGGTACCAGTTTTAGCGCAGACCTTTATTCCCGGAATCCTGGCTACTTTACCAGTACCGCCATCTACTACATCCTGCATACCACTAATTACTGTTTCAAAATCTTCGTCTGAAATATGACTGACAACTTCGTGTTTTCTCCGGTACCTGTTTAATAAAGTATCTTCTTTGGTTTCGCCATCAATTTGTTTAATAAAATGCGGAACATAGAAATAGCCTTTATTGGCAACAATACTTATAGCGTTGGCCATCTGCAAAGGGGTTACCAGCATCTTATCCTGGCCAATGCCTAAAGTAACCATTGTACAGGAATTCCATGAACGATTGTATTCTTTGTTATAGGCAGCAGTGTCAGGAATATTACCAGGGTCTTCGCTGGGAAGGTCTACTCCCAGCCTGTTACCTAATCCGAACAGGTTAAGATAATCTTTCCATTTTTGAAGACCAATCCTGGAGTCATGATACTGAGGGTTGTCAACTGTGAGGCGAAAAGTGTTGGAGAAAAAAGAGTTGCAAGACCAGGCAATCGCTAGACGCAGGCTTGCAGCATGACCTGCCCAATGTTCAGTGCATCTTACCGGTCTCCGGCAGGCATAGTAAGCACCGCCGCATCCAATACTGCTTTTAGGATTTATAATACCTTCGTCTAAGCCAATCAAAGCACCCAGGGGCTTATAAGTTGAGCCTGGCGGATACTGACCTTTAATTGCGCGGTTATATAAGGGGCTGGTTACATCCAAAAGCAGCCTGGAAAGATTTTTATGCTTGAAGGGGCCGGTAAGGTCATTAGGATTGAAACTTGGACCTGATGCCATAGCGATAATACCGCCGGTCTTCGGTTCCAGGGCAACAACAGCTCCTACTTTTCCTGTCAGTAATTTTTCTGCCAACTGCTGTATTTCAACATCAAGATAACTGTGCATATTCCGGCCTGCTATTGCAGGTGTATCGTATTGGCCCTTCTCCCAGGAACCCTGTATGCGGTTCTTATTATCTTTTATTAAAAATTGCATGCCCCTTTGCCCCATTAATATCCGTTCGTAATAATATTCAAGCCCTGAACGGCCCGCGTAATCTCCTAATTGGTAAAAGCCTTTACTTCTTCTAATGGTTCCGGTGTCAACTTCATCAACATAACCCAGCAAATGACCGGCTGTATTAAAAGGGTACACCCTGACCGGTCTTTCCACTAGTGTAAAACCGGAAAATTTGTAGATATTCTCTTCCAGCTTTGCCTGCATTTCCGGAGGAAGAAGGTCTTCAAAAACTGTTGGCCGCACCGGACCATTTTTAAACTTAGCTTCCAGTATCCGCTTCCTGAACTCCGCAGTATCAATGCCAAGTAAATCACATATTGCGATCGTATCGATATTCTTCACCTGTGAGGGCGTTACCGTGAGATCATACATGACAGTATTATTCAGAATAGCTTTTCCTTTGCGGTCAAAGATAATCCCTCTGTTAGGATAGATACGCTTTGGATACACGGCATTATCCATAGCAAGCTTTTGGTATTTCCCCGAGATAATCTGCAGGTTGAACAACTGGGCAACGATGATGAAAAATATCCCAATAAAAATAAGGCGTATTATGTTGCTTCTGGATTGATTGAAAACAGACATTGTCTGGTATAAGGTTTAAGTACGGATTTGTTATTGTAATGATTGATTTTTAACCATTGACTGCTAACGATCTTTGGTCATTAAGTTACAATGAAAGAATCACATAAAAATAGAATTATATTTTTCTTTGGATGTGAGATCTCGCGTAAAAATTTTGTAAAAGAAATATAATTGAACAGTTGAAAGTATGGATAACCAATTGTTATGTTAACCATCAAATTTTTGATAAGCTGCAAATAAACAATCAACTGATTGCTGTTAGGTGAAATCTGTCAGCAACTCTTTACGTGATATTATACTTAAAATAACAATCGTTGAAATCTTAAGAGACGGCATATCACGCAGTGTTCGTCCTAAACTTTTCTTTGCGGAAGAAAAGCAATTCTGTCACCAGGATCAAAAGTAAACTAATGCCGGTGGTAGCTGTTACTTTTCCTAAAAAATATACGAAGTTTCCTATATCCATCCACTCTAAAAAAACAAGATAACCATGATGAAGCAATGTCAGCACAACAACGTAAGTGGCATAAGGAGCCCAGCCCATACTCACTATAGAAGGAGATGCGTAATTCTGATCTGCACCTTCCTGTGAAATCAATATGTTTATAAGAAAGGGACGCACGTAAGCTATCAATACGCAAGGCGCAGCATGCAGACCGGGTGTATGTAAAAACAAATCCAGCGTAAGTCCGAAAAGAAAAGAAACACCCATCAGTGAAAACCGGGACATTCTAAACGGCAACCATAAAATAAATAAGAAGTATAAGTAAGGCGTGATGAATCTGTGCAGGCTGGGTATCTTATGCAATACATAAACCTGTATCAATATAAATAATGCATATCGGATAATATTCTTCAGCAGACTGCTCATCTTATTTTTTAATGCTTTCCTCCAGTTTAATGCGTTCTGACTTTTGCAGATCCTCAATTACATAAACATATTTAACGTTCGTAAAATTGGTAGCCGTTTTTAATTTTATGGTGTAGAAATTACTGCTATTATCTGCAACAACCCGATCGATAGTCCCCACCAGGATATCAGGAGGATAAATAGAGGAGAGCTCACTGGTTAAAACACTATCACCTTTTTTAATAGTAGTACTCTTCGGAATATCCCTCATCTGGATGTAAAGCGGACTGGCCCCATCCCATTCTATCGTCCCATTCTCCCCTGTCTTCTTTAATTTAGCCTTCACTTTAAACTGGATACTCAGTGCACTCATTACCACAGCATTGTTTTCACTAACATCAACAATTCTTCCTACGATACCCTCAGGTCCAACAACGCCCATATCTTTTTTGAGACCCTGTTTCGAGCCACGGTGAATATCAATGTAATTGGTTTGTCCATTAACAAAGCCACCAACCACCCTGGCATCATAATAGACGTATCTTTTGTTTTTATGCAGTGAATCAACGCGGATAGAATCGACGACAATACGTTGAGAAGTATCAGGCGATTCATAATTTAATGATAGCAAACTGCGCAGGTAAACATTTTCCCTGACAAGCGCATCATTGGTTTTTTTTAGCTTGAAATAGTATTCTACGTTGCTGTATTTTTCGTTGATCTTTCCTACTACCTCTCCGGCAATCGCGTTGAAAACTGATTCGTGAGACCTGTTGTACTTAAACAGAAAGGTTAGTGCAAGTATCTGCAACACCAGGAAAAAAAGAAAATTAAAGTATCTCCTAATGAAGAGAAAAACGTTACGCATAAGCGCTGTTTCTACCTTTCCAACTATTTTGGATAAGGTAAATTTTGAGAGTTAATAAATAAAAAACCTGCTTCAGCATTTATGTCACCCCGTATATATTAATATTATTTCGCCTGACAAATATATAGTCTTAAGAACAACTGATCATCTCATTACAAACGGGTAACGGTCATAATGTTTTAATGCCAGCCCCGTTCCACGAACTACACTTTTAAGCGGGTCATCTGCTATATGAACCGGCAACTTAATTTTTTGAGCCAGCCGCTGATCCAGGCCCCTTAGCAGCGCTCCGCCGCCGGTAAGATACAAACCCCTGCGATAGATATCGGAGGCTAATTCCGGTGGCGTCGTTTCCAGGGCTTTTAAAATGGCTTCTTCGATTTTAAATATTGATTTATCCAGGGCTTCGGCTATTTCCTGGTAACTGACCATAATCTGTTTAGGGATGCCTGTTACCAGATCACGCCCGTTTACAGGCAGGTCGTCAGGAGGATTTTCAAGATCCTTCATGGCTGCGCCTATCTGAATTTTAATTTGCTCAGCCGTACGTTCCCCGATTAAAAGGCTATGATACCTGCGCAGCGCTTCCATAATATCGGCTGTAAATTCATCTCCGGCAATACGGATAGACTGGTCGCAAACTATCCCTGCAAGTGCAATAACTGTTATGCCGGTAGTTCCGCCTCCAATATCAATAATCATATTTCCTACTGGCTCTTCTACATCTATACCGATACCCAAAGCTGCGGCCATCGGCTCATGTATAAGGTAAACTTCTTTAGCGCCAGCCTGTTCGGCACTGTCACGCACCGCACGTTTCTCTACTTCTGTAATAGAGGAAGGGATACATATCATCATTCTCCAGCTTGGTGGGAACAATGGCTTTTTAGGATAGATCATTTTGATCATTTCCCTTATCATTAATTCAGCAGCATTAAAATCAGCAATTACCCCGTCTTTAAGTGGACGCACTGTCCGTATAGACTCGTGCGTTTTTTCATGCATCATCAAGGCTCTTTTACCCACAGCAAGAACCGTTTTAGGATTGTTCCGATCCAAGGCAACAATAGAAGGTTCGTTAACAACAATTTCATCATTATGTATAATTAGGGTATTCGCAGTACCCAGATCCATAGCTATTTCTTGAGTAAAAAAATTAAAAAGGCCCATTAGTGAGAATCTGATTTATATAGTCATTTAGAATGCCAGCAAAATTGAAGCAAATAATTTGAATTAACAAAGGCAATAACTTGATTTAGAAGGTTTTTTTGCACCATCGCTGACAGTTGCCGGTGATTTAACAGTTTTATGCCTGAGTGTGTTAGCAGATGTAAGAATTTATACTTACGACTGCTGCTGAAATCTTCCTTGTGCAAGAGATAATAATTTGCAGACAAAGGTTATTGTCTGCTGAACGATCATGTAGTTTTAAACTGGGATATTGATGGCCGTTAGACTTTAATCAGGTCATGAAATTTTACAATGATTTATACCTCCAATTATTTTTGAAATGATAAATGAACATCACTGCAAAAATTATTCAAATTCGTATCCTATATCATTTCGATAATACATATTTTCAAAATGAATTTTTTGTAAAACCTTTAATGACTTTTTTACAGCTGAACTTACAGAGTTCCCAAATGAAGTTACACACAATACCCTGCCCCCATTCGTTAAAACCCTTTTTTCTTTTAACTCTGTTGCTGCATGAAACACAATAGACTCCCCGCTAATTACTTTTTCAAGTTCATTTATTTCAAATCCTTTCTCGAAGATACCCGGATAACCTCCGCTTACTGCTACTACCGTGCAGGCTGTGCTATTGTCTGTTTCTATCAAACAAGTATGTAAACCTCCATTGGCAGCAGCAATGAATAGTGCTACCAGGTCATTTTTCAGCCTTGGTACTATTACTTCTGTTTCAGGATCTCCTAACCTGCAATTGTATTCAATGCAATAAGGTTCGTCTCTCACTTTAATCAAACCGAAGAAAACAAAACCCAGGTAAGAGATTCCTTCCTGCTCTATACCTGCGATGGTCGGTCGAATGATTTTATCTTCTACTTTTTTCATGAACGCATTGTCTGCAAAAGGCACCGGACTTATAGCTCCCATACCGCCGGTATTTAAACCACTATCGCCTTCACCGATTTTTTTATAATCTTTTGCCTCCGGAAGAATGATATACTCTTTTCCATCCGTCAATACAAAAACACTTAATTCAATCCCGTTCAGAAATGATTCCACTACTACTTTTTTTCCTGCTTCTCCAAATTTTCCATCCTGGATCATTAGTTCAAATTCTGCTACGGCTTCTATCCGGCTCTGACAAATTAATACACCTTTGCCTGCCGCTAATCCATCCGCTTTTAATACTACAGGCAAAGAATGCTGCTGAATATACTGAACTCCTTTTTGAAAATTATTTTTATCAAATTCACCATACACCGCTGTAGGTACCTGGTGGCGCAACATAAAAGACTTAGCGAAAGATTTACTTCCTTCTAACTGTGCCCCTCTTTGCGATGGACCAATAACTATTATGTTTTCTGAATTTTTATCTGCCTTAAAAAAATCAACAATACCTTCTACCAGCGGCTCTTCCGGACCTACTACCACCATTTCAATATTTCTCTTAAGACAGAAAGATTTTATTCCTTCAAAGTCCAGCAATTTCAACATTACATTGGTACCATGAAGAGAGGTGCCTGCGTTTCCCGGAGCGATAAATAGTTCAGCGCATAATTTGCTTTGAGACAACTTCCAGGCAAGTGCATGCTCACGTCCGCCGGAACCTAGTAAAAGGATTTTCATGAAGATTCAATTTGATTGCGCTAATTGATGCGAATTAAGCATTAAATTTCCAGAACAGGGAAACAAATTATTTTCATGCAGGTGCAATGTTGTTTAGAAAACGTAAGGCCGATATTATGCAATGAGTAATATCAACAATCGATATTCGATTCAAGTTGTTGCTGGTATCTACTATTAACTGATGAATTTTTTTGACTAAGCGACCGGCATTGAAAGTTATACTCTTACTTTCATAGTATATTTAATGCTGTTATTAGCGGTCAGCCATCAGGTGTTTCACTAAACAGTTGCCGGCAATCTCCTGGTAGCTGACAGGTGGTTGCCGATAGCAAAATTTACAAGCAGTTAATAGCCGGCATAATTGATATACAGAATTACAACTACTGATTAAAAAAAAATGCTTTATGGCTGAATCAATTGTAGTTAAGAAGGGTCATCCGCGTGGATTGTACGTTTTATTCGCCACAGAAATGTGGGAGCGGTTTAACTATTATGGGATGCGGGCCATTCTTATTTACTTTATGACGGATGCTTTGATGTTTAACAAGCCGTTCGCCTCTATGTTATATGGTGGCTATACCGGGCTGATTTACCTTACGCCGTTAGTAGGTGGATATATCGCCGACAGGTATTGGGGAAACAGGCAATCAATTATTACAGGTGGTTTGATTATGGCCCTGGCGGAATTTATATTATTTGCCTGTTCCTCTCTTTATAAAACTGCTCCTGACACTTCTTCTTTTTTATTTTATATTGGCCTTGGAGTGATGATTATGGGCAATGGTTTCTTTAAGCCCAATATTTCTTGCATGGTTGGTCAGCTATATCCGGGAGGAGATAAAAGATTGGACGCTGCATATACTATATTTTATATGGGTATCAACGTTGGCGGAATGATTGGTCCTTTTATTTGTGGACTGGTAGGTAATACAGGCAATCCCGATGATTTTAAATGGGCTTTTCTTGCCGGCGGAATAGGTATGATATTAAGTGTCATTACTTTTTATAATCTTAAGAATAAATATGTTGTAGATTCAAACGGTAGCCCCATTGGCACTGTCCCTGAAAAAATGGCTGACTCAAATCATTTTTTAAAAAAACCATTTTCATTAAAGATATTTATCAGCCTTATTGTGTACGCTGCATTGGCTATAGGTTTATTATATATTCACGGCCAGAGAATATTTGATATTTCCTATCTGCTCTTAGTAGCGTTGATTGCTATATTGATTATTATTTTTTCCGATAAAGCGCTTACCAAATTAGAGATCAGAAGGATTGTTGTAATTTTCGTAGTATCTTTTTTTGTTGTTTTTTTCTGGAGTGCTTTTGAACAGGCAGGAGCATCGCTATCATTTTTTGCTGCTGAACAAACAAACCTTCATGTTGATTCGCTTAATTTTAATGTACCCCCATCATGGTTTCAATCGCTCAATTCCTTTTTTGTGGTTGCATTCGCTCCAGTGTTTGCATGGATCTGGATTAAACTGGGCAAGCGAAACCTTGAACCTAATTCTCCCACTAAGATGGCTATAGGTTTACTTTTACTTGCTATTGGTTATTTATGGATCGCTTACGGTGTAAAAGGAATTCAGCCAGGAATAAAAGTAAGCATGATATGGCTCACCGGCATGTATGCCTTACATAGTTGGGGAGAGCTATGTTTGTCACCTATAGGACTTTCATTAGTCAACCAACTTGCCCCTTTGAGATTCGCTTCATTGCTGATGGCGGTATGGTTCATGGCAAACGCTGCAGCAAATGTTTTGGCCGGGAAAATAAGTGCATTATATCCACCCGGCATTGCAGAAGTAAGGCAGGCCGCTGCCGCAGGAATCGATCTCCAGAAAATTTTAAATAACAAAGCTGCTGCCAGTTCAGGCGAAATTATGAAGTTACAACAACTAAAGATTCCTTATGAATTCAAGTCTTTCATGGGTTTTCAGCTTAACAATTTATATGATTTCTTTATGCTGTTTGTAATCATGGCCGGCGCTGCGGCACTCCTTTTATTTATGCTGACACGATGGCTGCATAAAATGATGCATGAAGCTAATATAGAGTAAGCAAAACTAAAATTGACTGCCGGAAGACTTGCCTGAGGATTAATTGTTCTTAAATGGCACCACCATTTCAAAAGCCGGTATGTTTATTTCAAATGTTTTTTTGTTGGTAACATTTTCCATTAAATAAGTTCCATACATCTTACCCATTTCAGTTCGCAGATTACAACCGCTTACATATTCATATTTCTCTCCGGGGTTTAACAGCGGTTGAATGCCAACGACGCCTTCTCCTTCTACTTCACGGTTCTGACCATTACTGTCAAAAATATGCCAGTGGCGACGCTGCAGTTTTACCGGAAAACTATTTCTGTTTTCAATAGTGATTCGGTATGCAAACATAAATTCCTGAGACATCGGATTTGAGTAATCCGGTTGATAAAAAGTCTCTACGCTAACTTCAATGCCTTCAGATATCATTGATGCCATTATAATAAATTTAAGATGAATGATATTATTATTAAAATGACAGTATTGTATAAGGATAGCTGATACAATAACTATCAGATAGGTTTTCACCTTGATTTTAAAAATTCTTTAAAATTAGTCAAAATAGCTCCTTAAGACAAAGAATGAATAAGTTTTAGTAAAAAGTATTGATTTGAAAGTTAATTTTGAATTCACCGGGTAACTTAAGCCTCCTGCCTGAGATGCTAAGGCGGGCATTTTAACAGCTTTAACCTAAAACAGTTTACACGCTTATTTAAGTAAATGCATAAATCAATTCTTTATCACAGTTTAAAAATATATCATGAAAATAGCTGTTGCGAATGGAGATGGGATAGGGCCAGAAATTATGAAAGCGGTACTCAGCATTTTTGAAGCAAACAAGGTGCCGCTGGAGTATGAGTATGTGGACATGGGCAAATGGGTTTTTGATAAAGGCTTCTCAAATGGTATGACACCAAAGGCCCAGCAAATTATTGAAACGCATGGCATATTATTTAAAGGGCCCATGGAAACGCCAAAGGGCAAAGGAGTTAAAAGCATAAATGTTACCGCACGTAAAACATGGAACACTTACGCCAATAAAAGAGTATTTCAAACGCTTCATGGTGTAGACACTTTATTTTCCAAAGCAGGAATTTTGATTGATATTACCGTCGTGCGTGAAAATATAGAAGACACTTATGGTGGCATCGAGCACATGCTTACTCATGATGTTGCCCTTAGCCGAAGGTTTATTACCAGGCCCGGAAGCCTGCAGTTAATAAAGTATGCTTTTGAGATGGCAAAAAAGAAAGGTACGAAGAGGATCACCTGTGTGCATAAGGCTAACATTATGAAACTTACAGATGGCTTATTCCTTGAATGCTTCCAGGAAGTGGCCAGGGAATATCCTGATTTACATTCCGATGATATTATTGTCGACGATCTTGCTATGAAACTGGTGGTTCGTCCCAATGAATTTGATGTGCTGGTACTAACAAATCTGCAGGGTGATATAATCTCTGATCTTTGTGCTGGTCTTGTTGGCGGGCTGGGATTCGCGCCCAGCGCCAATATTGGTGATCATATTTCTATTTTTGAAGCTGTGCATGGAACAGCTCCGGATATTGCAGGGAAGAACATCGCAAATCCAACAGCTTTATTACTGAGTGGGATTTCTATGCTCCGGCATTTAGGGTTTATGCAAAACGCCGCTTTTATAGAAAACGCTTTACTCTTCACACTGGAAAGCGGTGTTCACACCGGTGACTTTGGCGATAAAAATATACCCGCATCTAATACTACGGCTTTCGCTGAAGCTATAATTGCCCATTTTGGAAAGATACCTGAAATCGGTGCCCGGCCACTTCTACCAAATTTAAAGGTAACACCGACCTTTTTTAAGTTGAATCAAAATGCGATGATGGAATCAGTTGAAATAGGAACGGAAAAAATTATGGGTGCTGATTTCTTTATTGAAAGTAACGAACAGCCGATTGCTATAGCGCACAAGTGTTTACGGCATGCGGGAATAAAGTTTAAATTGATTAATATTAGTAATCGTGGTACACAGGTGTGGCCTACCGGTTCTGTATATACTAATCTTGTTAATCAGTATAATGTGCGTTTTGAAAGTCTGGATGACATCCCGTTAAATCAAAATGATATTTCAGGGTTGTATGTTAGTTTAAGTGGTAATTTTAAAATATGCTCTTCCGAGTTATTATTGATGTGGGGTGATAAGAGAGCGTACAGCCTTGCGCAGGGACAATAAAATACAAAAAGTTATTGATGAGAAAAATAAAATATATCCAGGCTTTTATGGTAAAAGTATTTAACAAACATGGAACTTATAGCTAACACCTGAATACTCACACCTCAAAACTTCACAGCCAACAACTATAGCTTCTTCGAATTTTTAAAATCGTTTTTCAGTAGCCACTGAACTACTTTGTCGCGCTGATCTCCCTGAATGATTATCAGCCCGTCTTTTACTGAACCGCCGGTGCCACAAAATGTTTTAATTTTCTTACCAAGTTCCTCCATTTCATTTTCCTGTCCTGAGTAACCTTCAACAAGTGTTACAGCCTTACCTGCTCTTTGTTTAGTATCAAGCCGTATTTTTAATTTTTGCTGTTCAGGTTTTAGTATTTCCTTTCCAGGGATTTCATCAGTAGCAAATTTAAAATCAGGGTTTGTTGAGAAAATGATCCCTCCGGCATTGGTATTTTTTTTCTTACTCATTACAAAGAAGTTCAACTTTTATATATTGAGCCATATGCTTTTCATTGGCCCTGAAGGAAATCGTCATTAATAAAGCTCACACTACATACTAAGTAGCTGCGTCAGATGATAACAGCTTTAAGACTTAGATCTAAACTTTTTGCCTGGTGAATAAGTGCGCCCACACTTATATAATCCACACCCGTTTCCGCGTAGCTTAACATGTTATCAATATTGATACCTCCACTGGCTTCCGTTTCAAACTGCCCGTTTATTATTTTAAGCGCTTCAGTAATTTGATCAACTGTAAAATTATCTAGCATAATACGATTGACTTTACCTATGGCTACCACTTGCTTTACGTCTGCGATACTTCTAGTTTCTATCTCAATTTTTAATCCTGGCTTTTGGGTATGTATATATTGCCATGCGCCTGAAATCGCTTTTTCTATACCACCGCAAAAATCAATATGGTTGTCCTTTAGCATCATCATATCATACAGTCCAAAACGATGATTAACACCACCACCTATTCTTACCGCTTCTTTTTCAAGCAAACGAAAGTTAGGAGTGGTTTTCCTGGTATCTAATATTCTTGTATGGTATCCTTTGAGCTTATCAACATATTCACGCGTTAAAGTTGCAATACCACTCATTCGTTGCATACAGTTTAATACCAGTCTTTCACATTGCAATATCGTATGGATATAAGCATCCACTTCAAAAGCTTTTTCACCATCCTTTATAACATCGCCATCACTTTTATAGGGCGTAAAAATCGACTGATCATCTTTTAATTTAAAAATCAACCTTGCTATTTCTATTCCGGCCAATATACCATCCTGTTTGATTTTCAAAACAGCGCGCCCTTTAGCATCCAAGGGTATAACACTCAAAGTAGAATGATCGCCATCTCCAATATCTTCTATTAAAGCAGCTTCTATCAGCCTGCGTAATTGATCATCATAAAAAGACATAAAACAAAGCTAGATAAAACCGGTAAGAAATATTGTATTGCTAAATTAAATTATGCGTTGGAGCTTTTTACTATCTGCTGTAAGCAATCAGAAGAAAGGATATCACGCGTTTGTATCGTGACAGCTCTGATAGCCTTATTGCGACCGCGTCTTGTTGAGATGCTTATAATGGCTTAATTAATAATAAAAAAACCTTGCATCTAGGTAGATACAAGGTTCATGAGATCAGAAAATCATTAATCCGCCTTTTGAAAATTAAGGTCTTGCAGGTATTGCTTATCACCTTTTTGCTTCATAAAGATGGTTGTCCGGTAATTGCCATTTCTTGTTTGCAATGTACCAATGCAATAGTTAGTCCCATTTTGTTCACTCTTGTATTTAAGATCAAATGTTCTAACGCCATTACTTATAAAAAAATCTTTAACAACCATCTCCGCCTGAGTACGGCTGTAATTATCACTTTTATCTGGTAATCCGATATCAACTCTTGAATCGAAATACTTTGATAGTTGAGAAGCGTTACCAGATTTTAATGCGGTAACCACATCATCCATTTCCAGCGTTTCTATGTTTGTATAAGAGGAGAATAAAACGATACATAGAATCATCAATAACCCTAATGAACTTTTAATATAAGAATTTTTAATTTTCATTTTAATTAATAAGATATAATAGCGGAAACTTACTAAAAACATGCCAATATGATTTTATTCATCTAAATACCACTAACAGGGTATAATCTTAAGAAGTTATTATAGAATTTATTTAATTAATTACTTTAGCACTATGGAAAGTAAAAAAATAATACTGGTAATAATGGACGGATGGGGATTAGGAAAGGTTGCATCAAGTGATGCGATCATACACTCAAATACTCCTTTCGTTACATCGTTATATTCTAAATATTCCAATGCTACCTTAGTTGCTTGCGGCGAAGCGGTAGGCTTGCCTGATGGTCAAATGGGTAACAGTGAAGTAGGTCATTTGAATTTAGGTGCAGGCAGAATTGTTTACCAGGAATTACAACGAATTAATGTTGCAATAAGAAGTGGTGAATTTTATAAAAACAAGGCACTACTGAATGCAGTAGATCTTGCTAAAAATACCAGTAAGCCTTTACATCTCATAGGTTTGGTTAGTGATGGAGGTGTACATTCTCATATCAATCATTTGAAAGCTATCACTTCATTTTGCGCCACAGAAGGTTTAAAGGAAGTTTATATCCACGCCTTTACTGATGGGAGAGACACAGATCCAAAAAGCGGTTTACATTTTCTAACTCAACTGCAGGAGCACCTTGATAAAACAATTGGTAAAATCGCCAGTATAAGCGGACGATATTATGCGATGGATCGCGATAAGCGATGGGAACGTGTGAAGCTTGCTTACGACGCAATTGTTAAAGGGACAGGTGAAACATCCGTCGATCCTATTGCAGCTGTACAACATTCCTATGACAAAAATGTAACCGATGAATTTATTCAACCAACCGTTATCATAGGAAATAATTTGGCTCCGGTAGGAGTTATTAAAGATGGAGACGTTGCTATCTGCTTTAATTTCAGAACAGACCGCTGCCGTGAAATCAGCGAAGTCATTACTCAGACTGATATGCCAGCCTTAGGCATGAAAAAGCTCAATATCAATTATACAACGATGGCTGAATATGATAAAACCTTCTCCAATGTAAATGTAATTTTTGAGACAGATAACCTGGTCAATACTTTAGGTGAAGTACTTGCAGCGAATGGTAAGCAACAGGTACGTATGGCCGAAACTGAAAAGTATCCTCATGTTACCTTTTTCTTTAGCGGAGGCAGAGAAGTCCCTTTTAAGGGTGAGAGAAGAATTATGGTACCCTCACCAAAAGTTGCCACTTATGATTTACAACCCGAGATGAGCGCCTATCCGCTCACTGATGCGGCTGTTGCTGAAATAGAAACCAAAGTGGCAGATTTCATTTGTTTAAACTTTGCCAACGCTGATATGGTCGGTCACACCGGTGTTTGGCAGGCTGTAATAAAGGCTGTAGAAACAGTTGACACCTGTGTGAACAAGCTGGTTACGGCAGCGCTTGCAAATGGCTATACTGTATTCTTAACCGCTGATCATGGAAATGCGGATTACATGATTAATGATGATGGCACTCCTAATACACAGCATTCGTTAAACCTTGTTCCGTTGTTTATTATTGATAATAACTGGAAAGGAAATTTAAAAGCTGGCAAACTCGGCGACCTTGCACCGACCATTCTTACTATGATGAACTTAACTATACCAAAGGAGATGAGTGGAGATGTTCTTATATAATATATAGTCATCAATAACAATCACAGATCAGGTTCCCGGCAAAATAATTCGCTACTGATATTGCTTTAATAAATAAAAACAATATTTTTACATCCTCGCACTATACACACTATAATAAAACAAAATCTGCTTAATATAAAATTGATCAAAATCATATTTTAAGAGTGTTAATTAATCAAACAGCCTGTTTGTAAGCAATTTGAAGTTTTATACTTCCTAAAGCAGCAAAGATTTAGAAAAATTGTCTTAATTTACAGGCAACCAAACGGCAGATATGACCGAGGAAGCCATTTTACAAGGATGTTTACGAAATGAAGCTATTGCACAGAGAGAGTTGTACCATCGGTATAGCCCGAAAATGCTAGCAGTATGTTACAGGTTTGGACATAACAGGGAAGACGCCGAAGATATGCTTCAGGAAGGCTTCATAAAAGTTTTTTCTCAAATTCATACCTTCCGTAACCAGGGCGCTTTTGAAGGATGGGTGCGAAGAATAATTGTGCATACGTGTATTAACAATCTCAAAAAAAATAAAAAATTTAATGAGAGTGTTGATATCATACATGCCACATCCTTACAGGTGAGAGAAGAGACGGTGCCTTCTATTATACAGGCTAAGCAGGTGGTAGAATGTATTCGGTTATTACCCTTGGGTTATAGAACTGTGTTAAACCTGTATGCTATCGAAGGATATTCCCACAAGGAAATTTCCATCATGCTGGAGATAGAAGAAAGTACCAGTCGATCACAGTATACCCGTGCAAAACAAATGTTGGAAGATATACTGATACGCAAGAAAATTCTGCAAAAACCCAAAGAAAAATCTGGTTTTTTCACTGCTTTCGGCGGATAAAATTAAATACAATATTTTAAATACCGGATCGTTTCAATACCCATAATAACCAAACTGCTAAAGATATTCCACAATGGATAGAAATATAGATGACGATGAATTTGAAATTTTTCTAAAACAGAAAGTCGATCAACATAAATTGTATCCTTCAGATAAAGCCTGGAAAGGAATTTATAATTCCCTCCATCCCGGAATGAAATGGTTTAAGATCGGCGGGACTTTACTAATATTTACTCTACTATTAATTGTTTATCAGGAATCGTCATTGTTTAATTCTTCTCATATAGCTTCCAACGCTTCCGGTAGATCATTGACTAAACTACTCCCCGGTACTAAACCATTACCTGACATTGCTACCAAACAAATTACCATATCATCTAAAAGTTTTTTTCAGACTAAAACTTATAATAACTTAAAGGGAAGCATTGCAGCAAATACAAATGAACCGTTAATTAAAGATATTTCAACCGACCTATTTTATTCAGACAATGCAGGTGTTAAAATTAATGCGCACAACGATCACCTGAAAGGCTTTTTGTTACATACCAACAATTCTTTGGATTATGATAAAACAATAAATGTTGCCATTCCGTCTAATAATATTGTGTCGGCAGAAGTAGATCAGTCGGATATATCCGCAGGTTTTGAGATATTAAAACCTATATTTTCTACTGTAATTGGAAATACGCTTCCAAATGAACAAGCAGTTTCTGTGAAAGATTTTAACTGGTTGCAGGAAATGGCCGCTATCAAACTAACTCCTCAGAAAAAAAGTAAATTCAATTTACAATTTTATTTTTCGCCGTCAGTCAGTTATAGAAAACTGGCAGATAATCAAAATACCTCCCATAGCGGGCTGTTGAATTTTAATGTAGTACCAAGAGACCTTAATATCAATAAGTATGTTGACCACAACCCTGCTATTGGCGTAGAGCTGGGATCAAATGTTTTATTTGCTCTGTCTAAAAATTTTATTATTAAATCAGGATTACAACTTAATTATTCACGTTATAATATTAAGGCCTACAAGACATTATCTGAAAAGGCCATCATAGCGCTTAATACAACAGGACCAGTTAGTGATACACTTTCATCTTATACTTCTTTAAGGAACTTCAGCGGGTTTGCCAATGAAGAATTACAAAACCAGTATTTACAAGTCTCGATTCCTGTAGGCGCTGAATTAAAGTTGCTTGGTAACAAGCGCCTTCAGTTTAGTGTTGCAGGCACAATACAACCTACCTTTTTATTATTTAGTGACACCTACCTGCTCTCTACTAATTATTTAAATTATATCAAAGAACCATCATTGGTTCGCAAATGGAATGTTCATTCAAGTGTTGAAGCGTTTTTGTCATACAAGACCGGCGGGTTGCGCTGGCAGCTTGGACCACAATTCAGGTACCAGTTAAAATCTTCCTTTACCGATCGCTATCCAATTAAAGAATACTTATTTGAGTATGGGGTTAAAGTCGGAGTAAGTAAAACAATAAGATAGTTACGCTGTTGTATTTCTTAAACCGCTGTCTTGTTAGAACAGCGGTTTTTTTATTATGTAATTGATTTACTTTTATGCATGAAGAAACTGATTTTAATTATTATCAGCTGTTGGTGTATTGCATGCAGTGAAAATATTAAGCCGGCGATTACCCCGGAGGTGCATGAATTTTTTCCTGTGAAATTATTCTTACAAGGCCAGGTGCACGAAATTGACTCCCTTAAATTACCAACCCGTAAGTATACCTCTATCAACAAAAAATCAGATTCGATATTAATTTCTATTAATGAATTTGACTCTATTGCGAAAGAATTTTTTTATCCTGATATTAATGACATCGCTATCAAAAAGTTTTATAAGGAAACCAGTTTTGCTGATCAGTCAATTCCGAGTGTAACATTTAATTATGTAACGTCTGATAAAGGTCTTCCCCTTCAAAGAATGGATGTTATCGTTGACCCTGACCCGGTTTTAAATGACAAGGTTAAAAGCATCTACCTTGAAAAAAGGAGTTTTGTTAATGATACTTTCATAGTAAAAAAATTGTACTGGAAAACCAATAAATTTTTTCAAATCATCAGTAGTAAGCAAGCTGTTGGTCACCCAGCTACTTTCAGTGAAGTTAAAGTAAGCTGGAGCGCTACTGATTAATTTACAATATCAATCTCATTTTTTTTATAAATGAACAATCAGGATTACCAACGTATCGCCCACACTATTCCGCATCAGCCGGGTATATACAAGTATTACGATGCCAGGGAGGAACTATTATATGTTGGCAAAGCCAAGAGCCTCCGCAAGCGTGTAGCATCTTATTTCAGCAAAGCCTTTACCAACTACAAGACGCACGAGTTGGTACATCGCATTCACCACATTGAGTTTACTATTGTTGATTCCGAACAGGATGCATTCCTCCTTGAAAACTCACTTATAAAACAGTATCAGCCTAAGTTTAATATAAATCTGAAAGATGATAAAAGCTATCCCTTTATCGTTATAAAGAAAGAACCTTTTCCAAGAGTGTTTTTGACAAGAAGAAAAATTGAAGATGGCTCGGAGTATCTCGGCCCTTTTACTTCAGTAGCTAAAGTAAGAGAGTTACTCGATTTTATAAAACAAAATATCCAGCTAAGAACCTGCAAGCTGAATCTTACTGAAAACAATATCAAAAAAAAGAAGTTTAAAGTCTGCCTTGAATATCATTTAGGCAATTGCAAAGGCCCTTGTGAGGGGTTCCAGGTTGAGGATGACTACCAACATCAACTGGGACAATTAAAAAACTTTATGAAAGGCAATTTGAATCCGGTTATCCAGCATTTTAAAACGGAAATGAAAAAGTATGCCGGGGATATGCAATTTGAAAAAGCTGATCTTACCAGGAAAAAACTTGAACATCTGGAAAATTACCGGTCTAAATCTATTATCGTAAGTAAACACATTAGCAACCTTGATGTTTTTTCTATTTTGAAAGATGGCGATACCGCATTTGTAAATTACCTGGCTATACAAAATGGCGCTATAGTACAGACCCACACCATTCAATTAGAAACGCATCTTGAAGAAACGAACGAAGAAGTGCTAACATTCGCGATAGCCCGTTTAAGGAATCTTTTTAATAATGTTTCTACTGAAATCATAGTGCCTTTTGAAATAGAATATCCTGAAGGTGGTATTATTTTAACCGTTCCGAAAGGAGGCGAAAAAAAGAAGCTATTAGATCTTTCAGAAAAAAATGTAAATTATTTTAAAGAAGAGATACGCAGAAAAAGAACCCTTCAGCTTGAAGGTACCACTGATGTTGAAAAAAAGAAAGTGTTATTTAAATTGCAGGAAGACCTGCAACTTTCAGCATTGCCGGTGCATATCGAATGTTTTGATAACTCAAATTTCCAGGGCAGCTATCCTGTTTCTGCTATGGTATATTTTAGAGACGGAGTACCCAGCAAAAAGGATTACCGTCATTACAATGTAAAGACAGTAACCGGAATCAATGATTTCGCTACCATGAAAGAAGTAGTGTTCCGTCGTTATAAGCGATTGACGGAAGAACTACAAACACTTCCGCAATTAATAATAATTGATGGGGGTAAAGGACAGTTAAGCGCTGCTATGGAAAGTATAAGAGAATTGCAACTGGAAGGCAAATCAACTGTTATCGGACTTGCGAAAAATGAAGAAGAGATATTTTTTCCGGGAGATGGACAGTCTATAAAACTCCCTTATAATAGTGAAAGCCTGATGCTGATTAGAAGAATCAGGGATGAGGTACACCGTTTTGGAATTACTTTCCATCGTAAAAAGCGAAGTAAGGGAACCTTTAAAAACGAGCTGGAAGACATTAAGGGTATTGGTGAAAATTCCGCTAATTTATTATTGAGAACTTTTAAATCTGTAAACAAGATCAGGGAAGCTGAAGAGGAACTATTAGCCTTAACGGTAGGTAAATTGAAAGCTAAAATTATCTGGGATCACTTTCATATAGACATCAATTCTGGTTCAGATCCTATAATTAATAAACTACATTAGTTTGACTATCAATAAAAAAACAAGGGGCCAGGATAGAAATCCAGCCCCGTTTTAAAATCCAATATCCTATGAAAAACCATGGTAAAAATAATAAAACAATGCTATGAAACAATACCTCAATCTGGGTATTTTTAATATATTTATTAAAACTTGATCAGCAACAACATTTACCTAATAGTAAAATTACGGTGTCAAAAACGAGTGAAATGCTTAGTTGCCCAAGGACGATTTTACTTTTTTCACTTGAGTTGACACGATTTGGGTTTAAGTAATTGATTATTAAAGGGAGTCAGTTTTGAGTTTCCCCCTACAAATGTTGTGGCAGGTAGTTTAGTATCGTAGCATCACTTATTACGGCAGGCAATTGTTTTAGCTTGATTGATTTTAGTAAATGCGCTGCTTGCTCACTTGTGGCAGACCGTAACCACACGATGTTCCCGTCGAGAACAATCTTAGAAAGCTTTTAAAGCTGCGGAAGCTTTGTTCTGTTTTGTATAAGTCTTTATATTTTTCCCGGGCTATTGCTGGGGTTACATCTGCAGCGGGATATTGTTACCCTCCTTATCTTTTATGATAACGGTGGTATAGTTTTTAATGTTTGTAAGATGTGCTTGGCTGGTTCGCCCAGGTTTTTGATGCGGTCGCCTACAATGTACTTCATACTCTGGGCCGCGCGTCCTTTATCAAAAAGTTTGATATTATCTGCATTCAGTATCCCGCTATCGGCAAGTATTATAATGCGTTTAATATTATATTGGGTTTTGAGTTTTTCTACTGCCTTTTTAAAAGTGTGGCCCTCATACTGGCGCCTCTGAATATTTGAAAACCAATAGGGATCTTATTTTTATCTATCAATAGTGAAAACAACATCTGTGTCTTGCCCACTTTGCCATCTTTGCCAAAGCCCAATTGGCGCAGCGCCCCTTGTTGGCTGCACCTCGCTGTCAAAGTAAAATGTGGTGACATTGTAAAACACCGCATCCAGTTCGTAGTTGAAAAGGGTGCGGGTTCTATTATAAATATGGGTCTGTATGGCACCGTTATTAACTGCCAGATAATCCAGGGTGCGGTAAATGTGTTGTAGCTCCAT
>Ga0123338_10000441_pt1 | contig 42533 bp, 45 predicted proteins | sample grotaG_FD_89793 | JGI IMG/M metagenome (GOLD analysis project Ga0123338, IMG submission 89793) | Glacier valley bacterial and archeal communities from Borup Fiord, Nunavut, Canada, to study Microbial Dark Matter (Phase II) -... | ecosystem: Environmental > Aquatic > Freshwater > Ice > Glacier ... | reverse complement strand
TGGGGCATCCCAATGATTTCATCGAGCATTTTTAATAGCCCCTTAATCTCTGACTCTGTATAATAATCTGCACTGCATAAAACCACGGTTACTAATGTCTTTAAATCTGCGCCGAGTAGCATCTGGTGCTTTAATTTTTCCGCACGAAGTGTAAGCTTTAGCTCTGTACCTATCCAGTCAATCAAGGAGTCCGTAAATATCCCCTCATCAATTAAATAGACATGATTGTACAGATAATAGCAAAGCTCCTCAATAGAATAAATACGGCTACCGGAGGTGGTGAATACATATGGTCTTTTTGTCCTTAACCCACTGCAAAGAATCAGTTTTCCCATGTGACAATTCCTCTTTTCATTCAATTTCAATCGAAAATTCCCACGAATTCCCCGTTTCGGGGTATAAATCTCCAAATCCCAAATCTCTAACCATTATTTTTGCAGTAGTCTTATTTATAAATGTTAAGTTAATTTCTAACCTGGTCACCCGGTTTGGACGATTAGGAGGATGATTTACTACTAATTTTTCTCTGATTACTTCTTTCGTCATAATGTTTTTGATAATTATTTCTAACTCTGCACAACCCTCTGGGATTACTTCAATACTACTATTTACCTCATACCAGTGTGCTGCTGCCTCCGTAAGTAATACTTCTTTTATTGTGGCATCACTGTAAACACAAACTCCCACGGAGCTTTTAATCATTTCATCATTCAAAAGAATGTAATCCCCAAATTTTTGATCTCCTGATAATTCCTTGGCAGCATAACAAGCTCCCTTTGTATATAAATTTTGTCCAAGAAATACTCTCCTGCCTGTACAAAGGCTTTTTATCGTTTCCGCTGCCCATTCACCTTCAAAACCTTTTCCGGTAAAATATAGTGTTGATATGAGTTGCTTATATAATATGGTATTAGCGATATTTAAAAAAGCATAGCTTACATTAATGTCCTTTTGTTTGAGCATAGAATAGCTTAAGTTGTCGGTTAATTCTCTCTTCGTAACACCTGCTATGATTGGCTTCATTCTTCTGTTAATACTGATTTGATAATAGTAAAGGCCAGACTCATTGAAATCAAATAATCCAACATCATTTATCCAGAGTGCCCGGTCCTGATTTAGCGCATAATACAGATAAGCACCCGTATGGTTTATGACAACCGCTCGGTCCTTTTCGATTCCAATCAAATCAAGTGCCTGATATATTCCATCAACAATCACAGAATCTGTGCCACTTATCGTAATGACTAGCTTTGTAATCGGCTCGGTAGGAAAATAGTTTTTTATTAGCGTTAGAGATTTCCTTAAAAACTTTTCCAAAAGGGTAATACCGGAGAAGCTCTGCCCAAAAATTTCCACTTCTTCCCCAGTACGAAGTTTTTTAAGGAGGTGCTTAACAATAATACCCTCCCCAATGGAAGCGCAGGCTGCTGCATCCTCTCCATATAGCCACGATTTTGTGTCGTTTTTCACACACAGAACGGTAGGAATTGGGCAAAACTCGTCCCCTTCCTTTGCACAAATTGATACCGGTTCGAAGGTTTTATAACTGTAACAACTAATTTGCGAATACTCCTCTCCCAAATCATATCCTACAATTAATTTTCTCGGTGTGTCCATCTGATGTTCTCCTCATTCTAAATTACTCTATCGGTTGAAAGCATTTAGAAATCATGTGTTCTGTCTTTACAAAATGCTCCATGATTTCTAGTAAAGTTTTCTCGTCCTGCATTTCCATAGCCATGAGCATCAGGTTAATTTGATTATATTTTGACTCCTCATCCTCTGCACTTTCCTGATCAAAATGAAGATGGAAGCTCTCTGTAATAGTGATATCCTCGCCGAACTCCTCAGTTATGTAGTACTGCAATATTTCATGATAAAACAGTATAAATTCCTTTCCATGGATACCCATAAAAATGTTGGGCAATCGTTCGGTAATATAATCCTGTGATGAATTCCCCTTTAGTAATCGGTAATGAATATAAACCTGCTTTTGGGGATCCGTTTTATATTCCACAAAACATTTGTCTGTTAACCGATCAGGCATTTTAATAACCTTATGAAACATAGTAAAGAACGAAAGAACTATATTTTTCTTCTCTAATCTGTGGATACTGTATTCAATAAAATCAAGTTCACTTAAAGGTAACTCCTGTCTTGAGGTGCAATACTTCATCCAGGCCAAAAGGCAGATATCATTTTCCTCATAATTTAGCTCCCGTTTCATAACAGGGAAAAGCTCAGTATTGATGACACGATCATGAACCAAGTATTTATAAGCATAAAAGGTAAGGAATGCTTTCACTAGTAAGTGGTTCGTTACTTGCTTATAATATTCATTGAATATGGAAAAGCTGTCTTGAACATAGCTTTCTGCAAAAAGCATCTGCGTAATTAATCGTTCCTCTAGCACAAATGGTTCTAGGTCGAAGCCTTTCGCTGCTTTCCATAATCCATACATTTCACCCGTAGGGCCTTGGTAAAATTTCACAAGATACTGTAAGATTGTTTCATCATATTTTCCTTTTCGGAATACATAATGGCATAGATCTAATAAAAACTCATTCTCGATAGGGTAACTTTGAGACGCAATCCATTGTGAACAGAGCTTGAGCAGTCGATTAACTGCTATTTTTTCATATCCAAATAATTTCAAAGCATCCAATGCCTTATCATAAAAAGCCCAAATTACCATATATTCCACAAGATTTATTCGCTCTTCCTGTGTTACCGTAGATAAATCAATTTGCATGAGATAATACTCTAACTGTTCTTCATCATTATTCTCAAAATAATACTCAGCTAATTCCCTAAGACAATTATTACGATACCTCTCCTTTAAGCCCTCAATCTTTAAAACCTGTTTTCTTAAAAAAATCGCCTTTTCATTGATAATTCGGTTGTTTTGATACCGATTGAATAAATGAAGCATAAGCATTGGATGATTACTATATTCTACACAATGATTTTCATAAACTTCAGAGGGCATCAAAGGATTTAATTTATAGTCTACTGAAGCCACATACCGATTTCCAAAAGAATCAATAAAAAATATTTCAGCATTTACCGTATAAATATCAATCAGGGCTCTGCCCTCGGCTAGTGGTCGGTTTTCCTCCACTTCCAACTCTCTGTGAATTACCGTTACACCTATCATATTCGGATTCTCACAGATTAACTCGTTCCTAAATAAAACATATGGGAGATGATTTGATATTTCACCACCGGGAATGTTTATATTAAGAAATTCGCAGTACAAATCTGATAAATTGGGGCTGATATGATGTGCCATCAACTGCTTCGCTGCAAAAACTTCCATCCTCTTATAATAGGTTCGATAAATTGACTCGTTTTTCCCTTTGTTGTATATAATATTGGAATAAAGATAAGCTTTCTTTTTATCATTTAGATTACTATTGTAAATAAAATAAAGAAGTACCGGTGCGGCCAATGGCTCTTTTGTTGTTTCATCAATGGAATAGATATAATATTCATAAAGCTCTGTTATACGAAGCTGCGCTTCCACACCGAGGCGATACCATTCAAAATATTTCACTGATTTTTTTAAACCTTTAATTAACATGCAGCAAATAGAACTTAGGATTTCTGCAGTTTCATATTCATCATAAAGCTTAACTAAACCATGGAAGATAATCGGATGAAAGGTTTTCTTTTTATTTGCAAGATAGGTATACTGCTGCATTGCATCTTTGGAAAGAAGCCAGTTTCTTATACCATAATTTAAAATTTGTATTTCAAAATCACCTAAGTCGCGAAGTTGAAACGGTTCTTCATTAAAAATGCAGACTGCTTCATAGTACAGAATTGGGCTATGACAGCCATTCTCAAATTGTTCTTTAATATCTGCAAGTTTCGTATTCTTATTTTTATCATAACGCTTATCGGTATAGAGTAAAAACCAAAGAAGCCTCCAATCGAAATATCCGTTTTCATAATACCTGCGAATGGTTTCGGTAGCATTCTTTATTGTTTCCTCTTCCTTATGATAGAGTGCCTTCAAATATAGATAGGTGCAATAATCAACGACTGAATTCTTTTCAAGTACATTTTCTTCTTTTTCAAAGCTTTCCAACATTTGTTCTGCCAAAAGATTCTTACCCGAAATGATTGCCAAATGAGTTCTTATTAAATCTCCTGCTCTGTTATTTTCGCCCTCCGGCATCTGTTCAAGCAGAACCTCGCTGTCTTCTAAGTATCTAGTAAGGTTGATACGGTTTAAGCGGAAGTTCAAATAATTCTCTATCAGGCTAAATTCCACTTTTTGTCTCTGTCTTTCAATGGAGGGTGTATACTCGGATTCTTTCCGGAATCTACAGACAACCTCCATCGTGAGGGTCTGATGTACTGTCTTAATATATATCTTTCCGAAATTATTTCCTCTTTTCATATTTTCCGAGTTAATGGTAAACGATATCTGTTGGGTATTACCGATAAAATGGTCCGCCCATACGAACTTTTGCTCTAATTGTATAAATGCAGCATCCGTACTTACTTTTATTTCAGCATAACCCCAATGATCCTTGGTCAAAATAATCTTATCCATGAATTCTTCATTTGACACAAGATACTCAACACTTGTTCTATCAATACTTAAGTGTATCGCAGATTTCTTATGTATGGCTATCAGAAATTCCTCCAGCGCCTGACTGGTGGAAATACTTTTTCTGAGGTTGCGGTAAATTAGCTTATATTTCTCCTCATTTCTTAAAAATATTCGTTCAAAATCTTCGCACCGGAACGCTTTCTTTGCATCAGTCCAATCCATCCTTGCCAGGTTGGTAAATTGAAATAAATCTTTGATTTTACCTAAAGCGGATAGATAGCAGGGTGCCTCAATCTGAGCCGTGAAAGTTATCAGCTGCTCGCCACAGTCACTTACAATACATATTTCTCCTTGAATGTTTTCCCCTTCACTTAAATAGGTTGCATCAAATTGATAAGTGATTCCGTTTTCCGTGCCAAAAAAAGAAGAAGAACCAAAGGTTAATAATCGATTCGAAGAATAAAGTATTCCCTTCATGCGCCTTCCTACACTGTTACTTACAGTTAGGCTGCCCTCCCAGACTTTACCGGCTTCCACTGTTATCTTAACTTCCTCCTCGGACAGACAAATAGAAGGTAGTTCATATTCAAATATCCCTTTTGATAATCGTTCAATTTTTTCCTTCAATTTATCACCCCAAGTATTTTATTCATGACATGTATGGTTTGCCTTATGAAGCATTGCATTTTGTTTTAAATACGATATAATAATTATAATTATTATAAAGCAATTGAGGAAAAAAATCTAGTATTTGGAGTTTTTTCCTACAAAACTATAAAAAATTGTAGAAAGGAACCATATGATAAGACATTCAGACCATTTTCATGGAAGTGATTTAGAAACAATTGAAAAAGTATATGGTATAAAGAAAGAGAATATTGTAAGTTTCTCAGCCAATGTAAATCCACTTGGGATTTCTCCAAAGCTAAAAAGCACCTTGTCAGAACGGATTGATGCAATTATGAGCTACCCTGATAGAGAATATACTTCTTTAAGGAAGCGGATTGCAGAATATGTTCGGACCGATTTTGATAATGTCATTGTAGGAAACGGTTCTACCGAACTGATCTCTTTATTCATACAGATTAAACATCCTAAGAAGGCATTAATTGTAGGTCCAACATATTCCGAATATGAAAGAGAGATTTCTTTAGGTGGAGGCAGCACTCTTTATTATCGATTGGAGGAGGATAAAAATTTTTCTATCGATATCCAAGCCCTAGATGAGGAATTGACGCAGGATATAGAGCTGCTAGTAATCTGCAATCCCAATAATCCTACTTCTTCAGCGATAACCAGAAATGATATGCGTAAAATTTTAGATATCTGTAAGCAAAAAGGTATCTTTGTTATGGTAGATGAAACCTACGTGGAGTTTGTGGAGGATGTCCTTAAAATTACCTCTGCTCCTCTCACAAATTATTATAATAATATTATTATCCTTCGTGGTATCTCTAAATTTTTTGCTGCTCCCGGCCTTCGTCTCGGGTATGCAGTCTGCGGAAATGCAGACCTGGTAAAGGAAATGAACCAGCGAAAAAATCCTTGGACCATCAACAGTCTTGCAGCCATAGCAGGTGAAATTATGTTTTCTGATGAAGTATATATTAAAAGTACCAGAACTTTAATAGCAGGGGAACGCGAGCGTATCTGTAAGGCTCTTGATACCTGTAAAAACGTAAAATATTACCCTCCAACTGCCAATTTTATTCTTATAAAAATCCTTAAAGATGAGGTTACCTCGATGGATTTATTCGAGGCTGCCATCCGCAAAGGACTTATGATCCGGGATTGTTCTACCTTCCCCTTTCTTAACAATAAATTCATCCGCTTCTGTTTTATGTCACCGGAGTCGAATGATGAACTTTTAGGAGTGATTCTTGAACTCTTAAAATGATTTCTAAAATTTAGCTAAAAAGAGGCAAGGCTTTAAGTCGATGAAAGAGCTTAACGGTTTGATTCACTATTCGGTCAACTTTTCGCCTTTTGGGCCTTATTGCTTTGCTTTACTATAGCCTTTCGTTTTAATAATTTTGATAAAAAATACTAAAGATAATAGTGCTAAAGGTATTAAAACAATAGCGCTTATTACTTTTGCAGATGCAATTATTTCTTTAACTTGATATCCCTCCTCCACAATTTTCAGGGAAGTACTATGCAAATCAGCTTCTCCGCCATGTTCCTTGCAGTCTCTATAAAATATTCCTGCTATTATTATTGTATCCCCAATATTATCATAATTTCCATAATGGACAACCTTATCTGCTTCACTATTCTTTACCCATATACCAATTGCATTGGTTCCATCATTAATATTTATCCATGAATAATCTCCCCTATTCATGCTTTCGCCAATAGCCTCTCCTTGTACTGTAATCTCTTGTCCATCAAGCTCTTTTGCATTTTCAATTAATTCATTTATATCTATTAAAGATGCTGCCTTTACGTATACAGATAACGGAGAGGTTAAAAGCAATATAATAATTAATGCTTTATTAAATTTACGCATACTTTTTTAACACCTCCGCAAATATAACCTATTAGTGCAAATACTGAGAGAAATTCAAGTCTCCCTAAATACATAGAAGTGATATAAAATATTTTCATTCCAGCCGGCATGGAAGGGGTTGTCACACCGATGGTCAATCCTACATTACCTGCAACGGATGCAGATTCAAAAGCAGAGGCAGAAATTGGATATCCATAAAATGCACCAATCATCGTACCAATGGTGAACGTAACAATATAGCAACATATAATGATTGCAGATGATTTTATTAAGCTGTCATCTAGAATACGATCTTTGATATGGTGATATTTATACACTTTCATGCTTCTTTCTGAGGAAAGTAGTTTTTTTACATCCATGATTAATCCTTTAAGTACAATGCCTACTCTTAATCCTTTAAACCCTCCTGCTGTTGAACACGCAGAGCCCCCTATTAACATGACTAATACCATGATTAGAATTCCAAAATCCCCCCACTCCAATGCAAATTGCCTTGCATAGATGGATGCAAATCCCGTTGTTGTATGGGCTGAAAGTACATTGAAAACTATTCTTCTAAATCCTGCGATAGCATCCGGATACACATTTAATTTCGCTAATCCGGCAAGTGCAAGTATGCAAGCTACAAATGATGTAACAAAAAAGCTTTGGGTTTCTATATTCTTCACTATTTCTTTTCGTTTTCCCTGCCATATTGCATAATGAAGTCCGAAGTTAAATGAACCTAGAATAAATATAACCATAGCAACTGTTTCGTATAAAACGCTGTGGTAATACATAATGTTTTGCGTATTTGGAGCAAATCCTCCAGTACTCCATGAGGACTCAAAAATATAAAGTGCATGTAGAAAAGCAGATACTGGATTCAATCCAATCATCATTCCTACAATCCACAATGTAATTGTTCCAATAAAAAGATACACAATACTGATTTCCCATATATGCCTCGCGGTACCTTTCACATTAGGCACCAATTCTATGTCCTTTCCTTCCCCTACATACATTTTGTATGCTCCACCAATTTTTGTTGCTAAGAAGGTAAGTGCTAAAACGACCATTCCTTGACCGCCAATAAACGTCAACATATGTCTCCACATGTTTAAACCATTCGAAAGATGATCCAAATCTTGCGTAAGTGCCAATCCAGTCGTAGTAAATCCGCTCATTACATCAAAGCATGAATCTAAAAAGGATTTTGTGTGCCCACTTAAGCTATACGGAATTGCGCATAAAACCATTAATACAATCCAGGAGAGAGCCGCAATAGCAAACCCATGTTTCCACTGCACATTAGACATACTTTCCTTTGATCTCATTCCTATCATTATCAATATCACACCAACAATCAATGATATTGCGTCACTTATCATGAAATCAAGCATTGGAGTCCATTCTCGAAAGAGAAATGATGTAATAATTGGTATTATCATTAAGGAAGCGATAATTAGTACTATGTATCCTGTATAATAGCTGACGATTTCTAAACTATATGATCTGCTTTTAAACTTTCTCATCAGCTCACCTCATTATAATTACAGCCGCTACAAATATTATTACAATAAAAAGCGCAACTGCAATCAATTCAAATAAAATTCCTTTTATTTTGTTTTTCCTAGTGTCCATTTTTTATTACCTCCATCAAATAACTCAGTAACTAATATTGATAATGCCGATTTATTTGATATAATTACAACCTTATCATTCGATAAAATCTGAGTATCTCCTCTTGGATAAATAACATTTTCACCGCGTAAAATAGAGACTAACACACATTCTTTCGGTAATATTAGATCTTTAACCAGTTTGTTACACCAGAGATTGTTTTCCCTAATTAAGAGTTCAGTTATAACCATCGAGCCAAGCTCTAAAGTATTAATAATTCTATAATCATCTTGATCAAATGCATATTCAATTAAAGTCGCTATTACCTCTGTACTACAAACTGTATTATCAATTCCAAGTTTTTTAAACATTATCGTGTTTTTCGGATTGTTTACACGTGCAATAGTTTTTTTAGTATCAAAACTTAATTTGGCAATCTGGCAGATTACTAGATTTTCTTCATCCGCACCTGTAACAGCTGCGATAATTTCTGCCTCCTCAATACCAGCATCTTTTAGAACCTCTAAGTTTGTACCGTCTCCCCAAATTACATCTGTGTTAAAATCTTCTGCGATTTTCATACAAGTTTCTTTATCTCGTTCGATTAGAGTAACTTCGTAATTTCTCTCTTTTAAAGTTTTAAAGAGATTGTATCCAACTTTGCCTCCACCGACTATTATTGTTCTCATAAAAATATCTCCTTACACAAATAATTAATTAGTTTCCCCTTATCATTTTTATGAACAGTACAGATGAGCTTATCTCCTTTATGAATCTGATCATTTTTCTTGGTAAGTCTTACTACTCCATCTTTCATCAGTCCTGATATGATGCAATGATATTTCGTTTCAATATCACCAACTGAAATTGGTTTTTCTTTATTAACAAGAAACTCAATAATTTCATAGTTATTATCTAAAGCAGAAATAACATCTAAGCTCTTAATATGCAGTTTGCTTTTTAATATTTCAATTTCATACTGTATCGGATTAATCGTATTGATACCAAGTTTATGATAGAAAAAATTTTTTTCTGGATCATTTACTCTTGCAATAATTTTGGGGACATTAAATATTTTTTCGGCAATCAGTGATACTGTGATGTTAATATTATCATCTGATGTTACTGCTATAAGAGCATCTGCTTGCTCTACTCCTGCTTCTAGAAGATTGTCACTGTCAAATTCTATTCCTTTTATCCTCTGACCATTAAACCCACTTCCCAAAGCATTTAATTTATCACCATTACGATCAATAATACAAACGTTATTGCCGTCATCAGATAATCCTTTCGCTAAATTACTGCCGAATCTTCCACAGCCGATTATGATTATATACATAAATTGTCCTCCAACGCATTAAATATCCTTTCGGTATTTCCATGCCTGACTGTAAGGTTTTTTCTTGAACTGTCTAGTGCGGTATAATTTTGCAAAGTATTTCTTTTGTAACCCAGACAATTTTGCCCGACGATACCACTTCACTTTACAAGTTACAAGATGTGGTTCACTTTTGTGTTCTTTTATATAGGTATCAAAGGTCTCTTCCTCAATCCTTTTCTCAATCTGTTCTCTACTATATCCATCACCCAAAGTCTTACATCGTTTAAAACGACTCATCCCCGGTGGTTTAACCCCCAGATATTTTCCATGCTCTTCGTTCCATGCATTCTTAAGCTCATATCCTTTTCCCGACAAGAGTTCAAAAAACTCCTTCATCGATGATGCATGTAAAATACAGGCGTCTAGATCTCTTTTTATCATATCGCCCCAAACAAATTTACCATCTCTTTGGTTGGTCCATTCGGTATTTCGATTTGCTCTTTGCCCTGCATTTTGATCAAAATCCAGTTCTGATAATCCATGCTCCTTACACAAACGATTCATCAGTGGCTGAATTTCTCTAGCCCAATCACCCCTCTCATAGCGATACTTTCTCCCAGTGAGGAAACTAACGCTATTATAAATAATGTGAGAATGAATGCAATCCGTATTATCGTGTACCGCATAGATCGCTTCAAATTCTTTTCCCAGATAGGCTTCTGCAAATTTTCTCGTAATCTCCATTGCCATATCTGGTTCCACTTCTCCCTCTTTAAAAGAAAGAATCAAATGGTACCCTTGCCTCTTGTCTAGTTTTCCAAAGGTTTGTTTCGTTTGCTTCATTTGCTCAAAAGCAATATCAGGCAAACAATTTAGTCCCTGTACCAAACGTCCTCCATCCGTCTTTTCATGATCTGTAATGTAGTCAATAGCATTTCTCAAGGATTTCCCGTGGTAAGAGGTTCCAGTATCCTTCATACAAAGAATTTTACAGATTGCCAATCCGAATCACCACCTCGCCCACAACGCCATTCATCTTTTTCATATACGCTAGTAACAGCTCTTTGTCTCCTTGGGAGTAAAGGGAAGCATTATGATGAAATACAATCTGATTCACATTGGCACCAATATGATTTACTTCATTAATCAAATCCTTTAGCATTGTACGAATTTCCGGATAATCTTTTGGCTTTTGACTCAAAAGGAATCTTAAATATTCTGCTTCAGAGAAACCTGCCAGCTTTGCATATTGCTCTAGCATTTTTGCTTCTTCTGGTCGTAAGCGTAGCGTCTTTCGAACGGTATGAACCGTATCAGACATTTCTTCACCTTCCCTTCTTATCCGTAAAATAAGCTCCACTTGGTTCGCTGACTTGCGACGTTGCTTCCACTTCCTTCTTGATTTTCTGGCTCTGAATAACTTGTTCGGCGAGCTTTATCGCAAGTTCCCCTACTTCTTTCCCGTATATTGTTTTATCAAACATTTGATCCAATCGCTTTTCATCTTGCTTTAAGGCTTCGTACTTATTCTGCTTCTGGACAAAATCAAGGAAGTTTTCTGGATTTCTTCTGGAATTATCCATCTCTAGGATTAATGAATAATTCCATTCACAAACACTATCAATCAAATCATCCATAGAATATGCCTCTATCTCTTCTGGATCACCGCATAGATCTTGACGAACCAGTGCTCCATTCTCGTCGGTTCCAATTCCATACCCATGCCCTTCTAAGTACCCAAGTAGTATTTTGGCATCTTCTAGACCGATTCCCATCAACAGATCATGCTCACCAATCCAAGCCAAAAGTTCTTCCGGTTCTCCCATTATTGTGATTTCTTTTTCCATTATTTCCTCTCCTCCCGTTTTTGGTTTTTCTTTTTCACCCACACCAAGGAAAGTCGCTGATAGAGGGGGTGTGGGGCAAGATACTCATTAGCGACGTCACCGTCCTAATGTCTCTTGTTAGGGGGCAAATCCCCCTAAAACCCCCGATATTTTATTGATGATAGCGCATTACGCTATCATTTCGCCCTTTTGATAGCGTATATCACTATCACAACCCCATTTTGATAGCGCATTTCACTATCACGATTTTCCCGTTTTGTACATCTCCATTTTTTGGTTGCAAACCGTGATTGCACATTTCACTATCATTTTGACCTTTTGATAGCGTGTTTCACTATCACAAGCCCATTTTGATAGCGCATTTCGCTATCACGATTTCCAGCTTTATTCATCTGCCTTCCTGACAGATTACTTTTCTTTCCTGATGAGAGTCCAGTGTATATATTTCTCGTTTCTTTGCTACCAGCCACTCATTGTAATCTTTATATCCTACTGGTGGAGCAACATCTTCTACTTCAAATCCATTTTCATAATACTTTTCCATTAGTTTCTCTGTTGCTTTTCTTCCTGGTTCATCATTATCCAAGCAGAACCGAATACTAACAATCTGGGGATGCTCTATTAGAAAAGTTTCTAGTGGTGCATCACCAAGCATTCCAAGTGCCAATTTGTTCGTGTGAAAATCAGTATAAATATCAATGTAGCTGAGTAGGTCAATGGCTGCCTCAAAAACGATTAGCTCTTTACTCTCTTCATTTGCCACATGAAATCCATAGTTTTTGTCATTTCCAGCAACATCACAACGGAAGGATTTTCCGTCATGGTCAAAAACCCCACGCATACTAGCAAACCGGGTTATACCATCTTTGTCATTTCCTTTGAAAACCATGTTGTGATACGACTTTGATTCGTACATCAGATCTCTCTGAACAAAAAAATCAATCACCTTTTTTCCAATGCCACGCTCCTCCATCAGATACCGATATAAATACTGATTGTTTTTCGCTGCTTCCGGCAAAATAAATGATTTCTTTTTCTCTGATATTAGGGGTACTTGATGTTTCATTTGGCGTGATGATTCCTCAGTTGAAGTTCTTTGATATCCGGAGAAGTCAAGTAGCCAAAATACAGCTTCCTTTACTTCCATCCCATGAAAGACTCGAAGAAAATCAATCTGTGAGCCACCATTTTCCCCTTGTTCATACCTTCTTGAAAAGCGACACCAATGTGTCCGATTGTAAATACGGATGGAATCCATTTCTTTCAACATATGATACTGTCCAATTCGTTTCACTGTATAGCCTAAATAAGAAGCAACTGCCGTCAAATCAACACTTTTGGCCATTGCAAGTTCCTGTTCGCTAAATCGTTCCATTACCTCACCGCTTCTTTCCTTTTTCTGCTACCATCGGAGAATCAATATCTAGCGTGCGATAATCTGAGTGATAACTGTGAAATGGATTTGGCATTACTCCTCGCTCCTTAAAGCTAAAATGCATGCTATTATCTCCAGCCACAATAATGTGATCTAAAAGCGGAATTCCAATTAAATCGCAAACCTGAGCCATCCGATCTGTTATAATGGTATCCTCCTTGGATGGCTGAAGCGATCCAGAAGGGTGGCAATGGATTAAAATAACATTTGCCGCATTGGACAAAATACTAGATTTGAATAGTTCTCTTGGATGGGCTATCGCCTGATTGATGGCTCCCATACTTGCAAAATGACAGTTAATTGGTGTTCCATCCGTTTTCAAATTAATCACACAAAGCACTTCTCGGTCCATTTCACATAGTTCTTTTCCAATCACATCTATCGCATCTTTGGGGCTAATAATTCGGTGTTCCGATAACAACGGAGCACCTTTCGCAAGGCGGACAGAGATTACATCAAGTTTGAATTCATTCTTTCTTGGCATCTTCCTCCGCCTCCTCCCCAAACTCAACATGAATCAAAAAATCGCCCTGACTATCTTTCACCAGTCGGACGATTTCTTCTAACGTTAGTTCTTTTCTTTTAGTAACTTCCTTCACCTGAAATTCCTCCCTTCTAGCGGGTTGGATTTTTGCTATCATAAATCTGAGCTGGCTCCGCAACAATACAGTCTAACCTCTTATTTGGAGTATCTGTTGCAAGACTTAATTTACGTAAGTCCTTATCATAGTGATACACCTGATTGGAAAGTCTTTCATCCAAAGAGACTTGATCCATATTGATTTCATTAACCATCTGCGCCAATTCATTAGGCTCTCCCATACCGGTGGATACTGCAATGACCTCATGCACAGATGAAGGCATAATATAAAGATCCGTACCTAGTTTCTCAGCGAGACTATGGAGTCCATCTTCATACAACATCGATGCCGCTCCATTAATCCCTCTTTCATTGGAAATCACATACATTGTGCGATCTTCCGGCATTTCTCCAATCATCATATCTGCAATTTCGCCAGGCATTCCATCGCTCCTAAACATATCTCGCATCACTTCATTCATGGTCTTAATGGTTGGAGGCATCAATCTCTTGGTATTTTCCACTGCGACTTGAAATAACTGTCCTTCATCCATTCCAAGTCGCTCTGCAAGCCCTTCATTCACCATGGTACTTGCGATTCCTTCACCATCTTTATTCACTAACCAGCGATAAATAATAGAGAGATCCTGAAATTCACGATGTGGCAAATTCGCAAGCAATCCTCTGTTTTGCTCTGTATTTACAAGCTGCATTATTATGTTATCTTTTGCCTGATCAAAATCTAACATCTGTCTTGTATCAGGTGCTCCTCGAAATCCTTCTTCCATTGACTTCGCTGTATCCATTAGAACCTTTTCTAAATCATTGCAGTCCAAGTAATGTTCGTACATCTTGTTGAGATAAATAGTAGGAGTTACCTTTTCTCCTCTTTCTTCATTAGGGACAATGTTCAGTCCATCCAGCTTCTGATTCACCTTATCCACAGAATGGATATTCACTTTACAGTTTTGTAAATCTGGTGACATGTAGCCAAGAATTTTCTCTGCTACTACTTCTTTGAATAATTCGTAAGTCATAATTTTCCCTCCTTGAAATTAAAATAGGGAGATGCATAAAGCTTGCATCTCCCGTGGGTTGGTTAGTGATATTCTGTTGCGAAGGTATGCTAAGGTGGAATCTTCTGGCGTTTGTGTTTGGTCATGGGACGATCTCCTTTCTTAAATGGGTACTAAAAAACCAGCATCTCTGCTGGCCTTTGTTTCAAAATCATATAAAATACTTTCAGTTTCTCTTTTCACGACTACTTAATTGGTAGCTTGTTCAAATAATTACCTTTATATTGAAGCTCGGAAAAAATTTATTAATCATCCATCAGACAACTTGGAATTTATGTTAGTCATCATCATTTGGCAAGTACCAGCCATGTTCACGGGGAACTGGTTTTGCATTTGGATTCTCCTTTTCATATTTTTCGTTATCTCGTCTATTCATCTCGTTATTTATTTTTCGCATTTCAGGGGTTGTGTCACCTTCACCCTTTTCCACCCAGTCTAACCTTTTTTCTTCATATCCATCTGAAAGTTCTTCATCCGATGCCGTTTCAAGCCAGCTTTCAAAATCACTCTTATCATTCGAGAATAGCTTATTTGCTACTACAAAACCCACAGTCGCACCAACACCAATTAATATACCTTTCCAATGGCGATGTAAAAATCCCACAGCCTTATCTTTCTTTTCTTTAACTTTTGATTTCAATGCAGTTCGGTCCATTTAACATCCTCCTTCATAGTTATGTCCTACTCAACTTTTTATAAATGGTCTATCTGAGCCATCTTGTAATTTTCAGAAAAATTACTCCATTATGCATTATTGATATAATGAGAAGTTACAAATGCTCGACTAATTGGAAGTTGTCTCTAGCTTTTTCTATTCATTAGTTAACAGAGCATGAATTACTTTCAATACTGTCAATCCAAAATCTATCAAAAATACCTTTTGTTCTTTTGTAAAAGACACTCTTTCACTAATTGATTCTGATGCTGAATGTCTAAAACACTGAATCTTTTTTCTATACCTTTTTATTGTATCTTCGTTAATATAATCAAAACATATTTGTGAATAATCTGGAGACAAAAACTTTCCATTTTTCTTTAACATATTTTCAATAAGGTTGGCTATTTCAGCAAGTTTTTCATCCGTACTCATATTTTGAAACGATGCCTGCCTATTGGAAATTTCCTTGAATTTTGCCTCTATAGAATCCGCCAATTCAATGTGATTATCCATTTGGCTAAATGTCAGGTTTGCAATTATGTTTCTACGCTCCTTATATCGAACCGTACCATTATCATCTTTTCCCTCGGCGATCAGCTTATTTCTTATTTCTTTATTGACAAAATCAAAACTATCAATAGGTGGATGTTCAATTATTCTTGGGAACTCTTCGATAATATATCCACATTTATTAAGATAAAAAAGAACAAGATAAAACCAACACCTATCTTCATTAGTGTGAGACTCATTTTCCGGTTGGCACAAATACTTAAATTTTTCTATTGCATAATCGATATTATCTACCAAAAATTTATAGTCGTGAGTCTCCTGAATTCCTTCAAAAATATTATACGTTTCATTTATTCTTTTTACTAAGTCATAAAAGTTATAGTAATATTCCTGTTCTGAAACATTTTCCAAATAAAGCTTTCTTAAGTCCATGTCATATGCTCCCCCTTACAAATTTAAATTTATCTATTACTCGCTTATATTTCCCCATAAATATAATGGTCAGTTCAGAGACACTTACTAATTAGAATTCGTTTACAGCTTATTTACTTCCGAAAATACATCTTTCCATGAATTAGAATTTTTTATTATCGTATTTATATCATATATTTTTAAAAGTCTTTTAAATTTTTTCTCAACTCCCTCATAGTTTTTTAAGTAATCTCCACCTTTTTGACTTTGTTTCAATTTATTCTCTTCCTCAAAAGTAACTATAAAATCATATGCAATGTTTAAATGTCTATCATTTAAACCTGCAATTTCCGCAATCCATAACATAAGCTGTGGACAATGTAAACTTGCATATGAGGGATTATTATTTTTTCTATTATCATTCATATAAAAATTAATAAAATGTAATTTTTGATTTGGTTCTGCCAAGTCAGGGGTTTTTAAATCTGGAAAATCGTTATAATAACCTCCAAAATTTTGTCCATACCCTTTTTTTACTAAAAAATCGGCAAAATACTCATTGCCTTTTTGATTATAATGAGCATTAATTTTTTCTTGGATATAACAACATACATCTTGATTTAACATTAAAATCTCCTTTCTCAGCTATAACTACAACATGTTATTTTCAGATATAAATTCAATCATAAACCGTCCTACAAATTCAAAGTTGTCGCTATTCTATACCTTCCCGAATGCTTTATCTAATATCAATTTAACTATCAGTTCCATATCGTAATGATACTTTGGAATTTCAATTGCCAGCGCCTTCATAAACAATAGTTTTTCTAAAGAAATAATCAAGCAATCATCTGTCTCAATAGCATCTACACGCAGATAATCATAATCAAAGGTGCAGATTTGATTCCATATTTCAAATTCAAATTCACATATACCTGTATCCCCGTACAAATCTTTGATGTTTTTTGGATATATATCTTTCAATTTATAATGATCATCAGTGTGTATTACTAAATCAATATCTAGTCCTGCCTTTCGGAGTCCATAATATTCCATAGCTTTTCCACCTACAATTAGTGGTTTGTATAAAAATCTATAATCCAATTTACTAATTTCCAATTCTATATACTTCTCACCCCATCTTGTAAATTGTACGCACATTCTCTGGTAAATTGGTATTTATAAACTAATTGATACGCATTCTTGTGGAAACAAAACTCTATATTCTTTATTAAAAAATTATATATTCACCAAATAGAGGTCTTTCAAGAAAACTATTTAGATTATCAATGAAATCCAGAATCTCTGAATCACTTCTTTTAAAATGTTCATTTTCTGTATAAAAATTAATAGTCAAGCTGTCTGACGTTACATAATAATCATCGTCTTTATATAATGGTCCACCTCCATTATATTCCAAACAAAATTCTTGAATTTTTTCTACATATTCCTGAATTCTTTCACTCTCATATCTAAGATCATCTATAGTAAGGACATCATCTATCTCACTTATATCATCTTTTTTAATGCTCTCAAAAGAAAAAGGAAATAATATTATTCCAAACATATACACAGACATTCTCTGCTCATTTTTTTTCAAATAATCCATCATCTCTTTTTGAACTATTATTTTAAAATCATTATCTGTTATTTTATTCTCTTGAATTGATTTTTTTAATAAATTAATCTGTTCGTCAAAATCAGATTCTGACTTTTCATCTTCATATATTCCTACTAAACCTAAAGTTTTTGATAATATCATACTAAATAACGGACCATACCCAGGTACTAATTCAATGATTCCTGGTAACGTTTCTACTGTTACTTTCCCTAATGCCTTAAGCAAAATTGGTAGCTGCTTACTTTTAGTTTCCATAACAAATCCTCCTAATAGCTTTTATATATAACTTTTCCCAAATTCCATAATATTCATCCCTTCAAATTCTGAGTTGTATTCCCTCTTCATTTTCACTCCACGAATCCCTCTATGCTTACACTGAATACATGAAAATCATTTCCATAGCATCAGGATTCCAAGGAGCTGGTTTTTCATCTACTTTTACAAACCCATACTTTTCGTATAAGTTAACATGATCGCTTACAATATAGACCTTGTTAAACCCCTTATCTTTCGCATATTCCAAAGCAAAATTTATCAACTTCTCACTTAGACGATTTCCTCGGTACTCTTCTCCCACAAAAACAAAACTTATGTAGGGTGTATAAGGCACATTAGGAATACAGTCCATTTTTACAAATGTACAATAGCCAGCAATATGTGTATTATCTAAAGCAACAAATACTCGCTCCCAATCACGAAAGCTTTTTATTCTCATTTCTTTTGCAAGATTTTTCCCTGCACTCCAAGAGCAGTTATCTGCGTACTCCGCGACTTTTTCCCATATTTCATCTTGATCTACCAATGATTTTACTATCATAATGTCTCCCTTCTATACAATATAACAATTACTGATGCTACTTCTAGTTTCGCATCCTACCAAAATTCCATTAACTTCCACAATTATATCATTTTCCAGCAGATTTGTCATAACAAATTGGTAGCCCTAGTCTATTTTTATAGGACTCCAACCTGCATGATTTTCCTCCTTATGCAAACATTCTTTGATTCACTTTAAAGAAGTACCGAACCAATCTACGATTTGCTAAATAATTCTTAAATCTTCTGAGCACATGCCTCACCTCCTCTCAAGGGGTTCCTGCTCGAACAAAAGATAGAAAAAGTCTCATGACAAGTCCAAAAAGTAAAAGTATTATTTTTAACCCTTCTAGTAGCAACTTTAATACCGATAACAAGATCCATGCCATTCCCTTTAGTACAAATAATAATCCACTTAATATGACTCTCATAAGTTTTTCCTCCTTTATGACCAATCCATTGCCAGTTTCTCTAATGTTTCATCCACTTCGTCTTGCTTGTCATCCTCTTCACGTTTCCCATCGGTCGTAATCGGTGATGCATTACTATTTATCTGCATTCCTGCCACAACGCCTCCAAGTAGTTTAATTACTTCATTACGAACTTCCGACATTAACTCATATCGCATTTCTTCTTTGATCTGTTCCAATTCACTTCGGCTTACATAGCCCATTCGTTTTGCTTTCTGTGTTCTTCCTTCTTCCGTGACATCATCCCTTTCAAAGCTATCAATATAGGCTTCCACGGCGTCTGCGATGAACTGATTTTTGGATTTAAAAATGGAAAGGTTCAAGTCCTTAATTACCTTGTTAATCTTTCGGTGTTGGGGATTGTCTAAATTCAATCGAAAGCTATAAAACGATGTATTATCTTTTGCCATCCCCTTCTCCTTCTATATGCATTTGCTTGCCCCACCAGTTACAATTCTCCCAAGATGCTCATATCCTTTAGCATTCGCTCTTACATCTAGGTTATAGCTGACGTTGGGTTGATTTATATTTCCATAATTTTTCATTACAGCTGCCCCGCCACCAACAAATACAATGGGAGTGGTTTTCAAATTGTAACCATACTCCCCAATGGAATAAAACACTTTATTGGCAAACTCCTTTAATCCCGTTTCAATGATTGTCTTATACTCACTGGGAATATCACTTTTTTCGCGAAGAATCATTGCCTGAATCTCCAATTCATCAATTTCCCCATTTAATTGACGGATACTCTGATCGTTAATAGAACGCATACAAGTAATCAGCCCTTTAGGGATGGTGACACAAAGGGAAGCATCTGGTTTTTTGTCAATCACAGGCATGATATCAATAGTCCAAGAACCAATATCCACAATCAATACTCTCCTTGGAAAGGTTGCAATCTTGTCAGCCACTGCGGCATAACATTGGGGAAATACTGCCACCTTGGCCAGCCGAATGTGATATTCAACCTGATCGTATCGAAAGCTTATCTCTTTTTTTCGAGATAGATATTCAATAAATGCCTGCTTTTCTGCACCAAACCTTGTAAGAGGAAGTCCAACCGCAAGAAACACCGTCGCTGTTCTTTTCTTTCGCCTTTTCAATTCCTTTGCCATACCAGCTAAAGTCAGAAAATAGAAGTTATCATTTTCCACTTTTGTTCCCTGAACTTCCAACCGATTTCCACCTATGGAATAATACTTTCCCTCAAACTCCAACACATCTTCATAAAATCCTGGCTCTGTAGTAATCTCTTTCACAGCCGTGGAAAAAATTTCAGATATACTCTTGATATTCGACCACCCATGATCTATCCCAATAATCTCAATTTGCTCCATTTCTACATTCCTCCTCTGCTTTTTTCTAATAATCATATGCCTCACATTCTTTCTTTTTATTTTCACGATATCCTTTCAACATATCCCGGTAGCAACAACCAAAGCAGGTTCCCACTTCATTACCATAAGGACACTTACCCTCTAAATCTCTAGAGCAGGTAGGGACAAATACAACCTTCGTTTTTGCATGAGATCCATCCGAATTCAGTGGACACTTCTTAGTTTCAAAACACTGTCTTGGCTTTTCATAATACAAACAATATTTACAATCATGCTTTTCTCGAAAATTCTGCGCGCTTTCCCGATAACTTATCTGACCATATCGTTTAAGGATATAATCCAAATCCAGCAACGCATCACGTTGATCCATTGGCTTTAAATAGTTATAAAATTCAATTTCATTGTTGCATTGCTCAACGTACTTAATCAGTTCCTCTTCACTTTGAATCTTTGCTTGTGGAAAATCTTTTAACATTGAATTCACCTCCCATGGAGGCAAATATAATATTCACATTTCTCACTTTCTTCATTGCCATAACTGACATTTTTATCTCAGACCAACTTAGCTTCGTATTTTCTTCTCTCATATGAATCCTCCAATTTTTTGCACAAAAAAGTAGGACCAAATAAGCCAGATCATGTATCTACTCATAATCATACGAAGCTAATTTAGTCCTACCTAAATAAACATATTTAATTTTACTACATAATCGTAATATCCTACCTCAACAAGCACAAACAATTCAACTCCTCCCTTGTTTTTGAGGTATCATATTGCAATATAATTTCAATCGTCTTCATAGAACTCAGCTGCCACATTCAGTGATCGCTTATCGTCTCTACCTTTCCGGGCGAAAAAGCAAGACATCTTAAGCTACCAGAGATTACATCACTGTTCATGGCAAACTAAGCACTACATTTATGTAACATTATTGCTACATTGCATACTTCATCCATAACTGGAAACAATGCACATTGTGTTACATAATTGCTAGACGATGCTATTTAATTCAATCATTTGATTCATAACAGGCCTGCACTAATTCAAACTCTGAATAAAACCAGCATTTTTTATAGGACTAAATCAGCGGAATCCCTTTATCTATGGGCTTCTTACTAACGTAACCTTATTATAACTCCATCCCCCCATTGCATTAATAAAGCAGCAGCTCCAGTTACAAATGGTGTCGCCATAGAAGTACCAGAACGCATGGTATAACCACCGCCTGGAGCACAGGACATGATATCAACCCCCGGCGCCACGAGATCGGGCTTAATATTAAAATTTCTGGTAAAACCTCTGCCTGAGAAGGGTGCATAGCTGTCAGTAAACGCATTGTAAGCTCCCACCGTAACTGCGCGAAAAGCCGTAGAGGGAATGGTAAGTGTTGTATATTCAGAGGATTGTAAGAATCTGGTCTCCGGGTTTTTTGCGCCCCCTGCCGGCAGCCACATATCATAATTTCCTGTAACAATTTTTTTTGGTACTAATTCAATTCGCCACACCCCAGTATTAATATAATTTCCTGTAGGTATCAATTCAATATAGATTTCCTGCTGTGGGTTATAGGGCGTAGGATCTCCATAATAAAGCAAAATTTCGGTCTGTGCTATGGTAAATTGTTGAGTTCCCAGTATTCTGGGAATTGGCCCTACTCGGGTACCATTCGGGGCAGTGATTGAAATATCAAAATGGTCATAATAGTTTTTCCATATTTGAAGATTTAAGGAAAATTCAAATTCACTTACAGCTAACTCTACAAGGGTGTTTTCCCCTATCCTCAAAATACCTTGTGCATGGTTTCCTGCCGTTCCTTCATTTCCTGTTCCGATTACTATACTAGTTCTCCATATGCTTGCAGCATCATTAATATAATTTTCCAATAAAGATAGCCCAGTATGAGAGCCATAATTATTACCAAAGCTTACATTAATAACCAGCGGTCTGTTTTGTGAAATAGCAAATCTTAAAGCAAAATCTATTCCCTGCATTAACTGGGTTGTTCTAGGAAAGGAATCTCCAATGGAAGTTCCTAGCTTAACGATAATCAATTCACTTTGGGAGGCCACACCACGATACCTTCCATTACTTGCTCTCCCATTGCCTGCTGCTATTCCTGTTACATGAGTACCGTGACCAGACAAATCCGAACTTGGTACTATTTCCATTCTCTCGGGCATTGGTATCAGTAAAGCCTCGTTAATCTGCTCGCTCATATATAAGGTTCCGATATCAAATCCTTCCGGGGGACTACCCGAAATCGTTTGATCCCACAAGGCAGTAATCCTAGTTGTACCGTCCACATTTCGAAAATCCAGATGCGAATAGTCAATTCCAGAATCTATTATAGCAACCAAAACCCCTACTCCAAATAAATTGTAATTTGCAGTCTGCAGAGGATTAATACAAGAGGCTATTCTTCCTTCATTTACCTCATAGTAAAGATGTTTGGGCTTTTCTATAAATTCAATTTCTTCATATTCTGCAAGTCTGTCAATCAGTTCTTCTGGGATCGTAATGATTGCATATTCATTCGTTAATTCTACCGCAGATATGTTAAGCTCTTCTCGAACCCGATTTAAACTGCCGCTGAATTTTACAATCAGCTCCCAGGTTTTTGTAGCTGGTTCATACCCAACATTAAGACTTGAGGTACTCTCTCTAATAGATTCCGGTACACCCAAGGCCAAATTTAGTTGATTTTCAATCTTACTGCTATCCATAAAAATCCACCTGAACATATGTAATTAGTTCATTATATGCTGGTTTAAGATTTTTTCATTCAATCTATTTGATGAAACAATAAATCTAGGATTTAATGTGTGAAAGAAAAACACTTTCCTACTGAGGTTTGCGTTCTGAGAATGAATGCAAGCACTCATTTTCAGAACTTGGAAGACAAATTATGAAGTCTCTCGAATAATAAGATCTGGTTTCAATAAAATTCTTTTTTCTTCCGAACTCTCTGTTTCTCCAGAATTCTTTTTTTCAATTAATTCAACTAATAATTCTGCACATTTAATTCCAAGTCTATATTTTGGAACCCCTATGGTTGTCAGCCTTGGTTTTACGAAAGAAAGAATTTCAATATCATCATTACCCATAACGGCAACATCCTCCGGAATTCTAATTTCTCTTTCCTGCAATGCACAGATAGCACCAATGGCAATGTAGTCACTGTAGCAGTATACGGAAAATGGTGGGTTGTTTTTCTCTAATATTTTTTTCATAGCTTCGTAGCCGTCCAGCTGATTTACGCATTCAGAAATTACCCAGCTTTCATCCGCTTCCACTTTGCAGAAGGCTAATGCTTCTTGATAACCTTGCAGACGATTCCGTGTAGAAGATACGCTGGATAGGAAATTCAAGAAAAAAACCTTGTCATAGTTATAAGAGCAAAGATGTTTGGTCGCCATATAAGCTGCTTTCTTGTCGTCTATAACTACGTAAGTGTCCTCTTCCTCCTGAATATATCGATTAACTAATACATAGGGTATATTAAACTGTTTTAAAAATTCACAGCTTTTCTTATTTCCAGCGGCTGGCGTCAATAATACACCAGCAACATTAAGTCCCCTCAATTCTTTGATTAATTTAAGTTCCTTCTTAGCATCTTCCTGACTGTTCATTATTACAGTATAATATCCATTTGATGATAAAGTCTCTTCAATTCCTTTTATGATTCTAGCATTATAGGGATTTGAATTGTCGCTTAAAATTATAGCTACTGTTTTAGTTCTCTGTTGGCGGAAATTTTTTGCTACCTGATTAGGAATATAATTTACGCTTTTTGCATATTCTAAAATCTCTTTTTTCCTTTTTTCTGATATATCAGGATGTCCATTTAACGCTTTTGATACCGTCATAATACTGACATTAAGACCTTCTGCGATATCTTTTAGCCTAACTACACTATTCATATTTGAACCTCCTTCCTGCTAACTAAAATCTACATACTTCATTCAAAGGTTAATGCTCTCTCTGTTTTTTGAGCCTATGGGCTACTGTAAAACTAGTAGGCATTCTATCTTCCTGACATCCGCCTGCTTTTTCTATTATAAATGAAGCAACTGCACTTCCATACACTGCTGCTTCTTCAATATTCTCCAAACCATCAATGCATGCTATCATACCTGCTACGAAGGCATCGCCCGCTCCTACGAGATTTAATTCACTTTCCTCGCATTCCGGCTGAAATATATCGATATACTTTACCGATTGTCCAGCCACCTGACACAAAGCACCTTTTTCACCAAGTGTAATCAGCGTCGCTTTTGCCCCTTTTTCAATAAAATAATTTGATACCTCATCTGGTCTCATATGCGGAATAATATATTTCATATCTTCTTCACTTGCTTTTACAATTGATGAAAACTTACATATATTGTTGACAAGGTTCTGTCCTCTTCTGGTGTCTATGGTAAAATGGTTAAATGAGGTAGTGCCTCCGAATCCTCCAAGATCAGTAATCACCATTTTCCCCATATCATGCAGCTTCTCACAAACCTCTATACTAACTTCATAATCCATCGGACAGATATAGAATATATCCGCTTCCAAATACTCATTTGAAATATCCTCAAACTCGATTACAGGTGTTACTCTTGCATATTCAAGACTTTTTCTTCCGTCTTTATGATAAATTAAATTATTTTCCATTGTATATTTATAAGTAAGGAATCCAGTTGTATCAACATTTCTAAATTGTTCTATCATATCCTTTTCCAAATCATTTCCCAGATAGCTAACAACACCTACACTTCTTCCAAGTTTGGACATTGTAATACTAGAATATGCACAAGGGCTTCCCAGCACTGGGCCTATCATTTTATCTGGAAAAAAAATCATTTCTCTAACAACATTTCCTATCACCACAATGCTTACTTTTGTATTCACTACAATTCCTCCCAAAATCGACATAATGCTTTATAATATACTAAAACCACAAATTTCCATTTAACTTTAATACAAAATTCTTCTCATGTCAATAAAATAAGAATATAAGCAGCTCAGAATCTACACTAGATTAAACTGACCTGCTTTTATGGTTTTTATATTTTATCAATATCTTCACATCCTATGTAGTTTTGGAAGAAGTTATTCAAAAATAATAGGAATTACCATCATTTATCTCTTGCCCTAAGGTTCTTCCACTACTTCGGTTCTAATTTTACTAAGCTTCTATGTTATCACAAAAGTCCCGTTCTTATGTTCCGAGGAAAAGATTTTATGTGCACTGATGAGACTGTCCCCTCAGTGCACACTCTAATCATTCTAAATAAATTCTTTTATCTGAGCATAAATGCCCTGTCCATTTAAACCATACTTTTCAAGTAATTTTTCTGCAGGTCCTGATTCTCCAAAGACATCCTGAATACCAATTTTCTTAACAGAAGTTGGGTATTTTGCACTCAACACATCACATACAGCGCTTCCCAATCCTCCGATTACAGAATGCTCTTCCACGGTTACTATTTTCCCTGTTTCCTTTGCAGCCGCGATAATAAGTTCGTCATCCAATGGTTTAATTGTATGAATATTTATTACTTTGGCATCTATTCCATCTGCTGCTAACTTTTCAGCAGCTTCCAAAGCATAGCATACACACACACCGGTAGCTACGATTGTGATATCCTTGCCTTCGCGAAGAACAATACCTTTTCCTATTTCAAATTTATAATCTTGATTATTATTAATTACCGGAACAGCAAGTCTTCCAAAACGCAGATATACTGGTCCTTTATATTCATAAGCTGCCCTGACTGCTGCTTTTGCTTCCACATCATCTGACGGGTTGATTACGACCATCCCCGGAATGGTCCTCATTAGTGCAATGTCTTCATTACACTGATGGGTTGCACCATCTTCCCCAACGGTAATACCAGCATGGGTTGCACCAATTTTAACATTCAGATGGGGGTATCCGATGGAGTTACGGACCTGTTCAAAGGCACGTCCTGCTGCAAACATTGCAAATGAACTTGCAAATGGAATTTTTCCGGTCGTTGCAATACCGGCAGCCACACTCATCATATTACCCTCTGCAATACCGCAATCTATAAATCTTTCCGGAAAAGCCTTTTTGAATATTCCTGTTTTAGTAGCACCTGCCAAATCGGCATCTAATACAATTAAATCTTCATGTTCTTTTCCTAATTCCACTAAAGTATTACCATAGCTTTCTCTTGTTGCAATTTTCTTTGCTTCTAGCATAACGCTTCACCTGCCTTTTTAAGTTCTTCCATTGCCTGCGCATACTGTTCATCGTTTGGTGCAACTCCATGCCAGGATGCCTGATTTTCCATAAAAGATACGCCTTTCCCTTTTATAGAGCGTGCAATAATCGCTGTTGGTTTTCCTTTTACAGTTTTTGCTTCCTTAAATGCAGCACTAAGAGCATCAAAATCATGAGCATCCGTATTAATCACGTGGAAATTAAACGCTTCGAATTTTTTATCAATTGGATATGGAGAGCATACATCAGCAATATTTCCATCTATTTGCAATCCATTATTGTCAACAATAACAACCAGATTATCTAGCTTTTTGTGGCCAGCCAACATCGATGCCTCCCAAACCTGTCCTTCTTGAAGTTCACCATCTCCCACCAGAGTGTATACGCGGTAGTCTTCGTTGCTCAGTTTGCCTGAAATAGCCATACCAACTGCTGCTGAAATTCCCTGCCCCAGAGAGCCAGTACTCATATCCACACCAGGTGTATTCTTCATTTCCGGATGTCCTTGTAAAAAGGAGCCGATATGACGAAGCGTCAGTAAGTATGCCGGATCAAAATATCCCCTTTCTGCAAGCGCTGCATAAAGACCTGGTGCTGTATGTCCTTTTGAAAGTACGAAACGGTCTCTATCCGCCTTCTTTGGGTCTTTTGGATCAATATTTAATTCCTCAAAGTACAAATATGTAAAAATATCTGCTGCAGAGAGTGATCCGCCCGGATGTCCAGCTTTTGCGCTGTGAACAGACGAGATAATTCCTTCTCGGACCTTTAAGGCCATCTTTTGAAGTTCTAGCTTATTCATTGTTCTTCCTCCTTAAATAACCGTTTAAATTTTTCTATATTCTGTGCTGTATTATTACAAAATATGGCCGAACCTGCTACAATTACATTGGCGCCTGCTTTCATCACTTTACTGACATTATCAAACTTTATACCGCCATCGACTTCTATTTCTGTTAAAAGTCCTCTGTCGTCCACCATTTTTCTTAGTGTACGTATTTTTTGTGTTGCACTCTCAATATACTTTTGTCCGCCAAATCCTGGATTTACTGACATTACTAGTACCATATCTACATCTTCCAAAATATATTCAATAACCGAAAGCGGTGTTGCTGGATTTAATGCAATCCCTGCTTTGATTCCATAACTTTTAATCTTTTGAATGGTACTGTGCAAATGTAAGCATGCTTCCGCATGTACAGTGATCATATCTGCACCCGCATCCACAAAACTCTCAATATGAGCATCAGGATTTTGCATCATAAGGTGAACATCAAATACTTTGTCCGTATATTTTCTGATGGCCTTTACCACCGGAGCCCCAAAAGAAGTGGCAGGTACAAACACTCCATCCATAATGTCGATATGCACATAATCTGCTCCTGCATCGTGGATTGTCTGAATATCTCTTCCTAAGTTTGCAAAGTCTGCTGATAGGATAGAGGGTGCTATTTTTATCAAATTTATACCTCCTATCATCTAAATATTATAAACCTCTAGTTTTAATCCATCCGGATCATAAAAAACGCATATTCTTTCCCTGTTATTTTATCCAGGTTTACTTCTAGGGTCTTCACCCCTTTGGACTTTAGGTATGTGATAACTTTATTAACATCATCAACCAAAAAAGATAAATGGTTTAACCCTGTAGCAGTTTTTTCTCTTATCTCTTTCACTGCATCCTGAGTAACAAAAACCTCTAAAATATACTGTCCCTGTAAATGCAGTTCTAATTTTTGTCCATTCATCTTTTCCGAAAAAGATTCACGAAAGATTGTAAATCCCAATATATTTACATAAAACTCTATTGTAGCCTTATAATCAGAGCTAATGACACCGACATGTTGAAATTTTCTGAACATGGATATTGTCCCCATCTTCTTATTTGAGAAGCAACGTTCATCTGCCCTTATGACTTCTATGGCATCTAGAAGGGTATCTACGACCTTATAGGTTCTCTCTTTGAATTCCTCTGACGGATATTTCATATCAGGAACGCAGATACAAGCAATATTTGCCCGAAAGGCAGCCAGAATGCCCATTTCGGAATCCTCAAGAACATAGGCTTCCTCAGGTTTTACGTTAATCTTTTCGCATCCCTTTAAAAAAGTTTCTGGATCTGGCTTTCCCTTGATAACCTCGTCACCACAAATAAAATCTTCAAAATATTCAGAAATACCCGCTCTATTTAGTATAGAAACCACCCGATTACGTGCGCTGGATGTGGCAACTATCATTTTATAATTATTCTTTTTTAAATATTGAAGAATTTCCAGTAACCCCTTCTTTAGTGGAATTCCCTCTTCATGAAAAATTTCTTCTATATATATATGGACTTTTTTAACAATCTCTTCCGAAGGAAAGTCTGCACCAAAGTAGTCCTTCAGTTTTAAACAAATCTTCTTTACAGGAAGTCCTAGCAAAGACTTATAATATTCCAGCGTCATCTCGTAGTCTAGTTCACTGCATATTTTGACATACCCATCATAAGTCACTCTTTCACTATCAATCATCAATCCATCCATATCAAAAATAACAGCTCTTTTTTTCATTTTTGTCCACCTACTAACTACAGCGATTACACGAAATGTCCTTCCATATAACAATAATTACTTATTTTCCAAATACTGCAATATAATCCTTTTGAAATTTTTCAATACCCTGGTCTGTTAATGGATGTTTTGTCATCAGCTCAATTACACTGTATGGTACTGTTGCTATATCTGCTCCAGCTAAAGCACAATCTGTCACGTGAATTGGATTACGGACACTTGCCGCAATTATCTCTGCATCCAGATTATATATGCTAAATATCTCTGAGATGGTTCTAACTAACTCAATGCCAGGCATAGAAATGTCATCAAGACGGCCAAGGAACGGTGATACATAGCTTGCGCCTGCTCTTGCTGCAAGCAACGCTTGATTTGCAGAGTAGATTAATGTAACATTTGTCTTAATTCCTTCACTGGAAAGAACTTTTGTAGCTTTCAGTCCTTCAATTGTCATTGGTATCTTAACAACCATGTTGGGATGAATCTTTGCAATTACTCTTCCTTCAGCTATCATACCCTCTGCATCCATTGTGGTAGCTTTTACTTCTCCACTTATTGGTCCATCTACAATTGAAGCAATCTCTGCAATAACTTCGCTGAAATCTCTACCCTCTTTGGCTATCAAAGACGGGTTGGTTGTTACACCGCAAATAACACCCATGTCGTTTGCTTTCTTAATATCCTCTACATTTGCTGTGTCAATAAAAAATTTCATAATTAATTTCTCCTTTTTATTTAATATGATAGGCGTTAACAAAATGCCAAAACCTATTGGTTTTTTGGGTTTATTTATAATCTATACATTCTATCAAAGACTTTTTCTATCAGCCTGTATTATTCAATGTTCTCCAGTTTCTGAATTCTTTTTATATGGTGCCCACCTTCAAATTCTGTATTTAGGAATATATCTACCATCATAAGGCCAAGACCTTTTCCTACAACGCGCCCACCCATACAGAGTATATTTGCATCATTGTGCTGTCTTGTCAGTTTCGCGCTGAAGCAATCGGAACAACAGGCTGCACGAATGCCCTTTACTTTATTTGCTGCGATTGAGATACCGATTCCTGTTCCGCAGCAGAGAAATCCTTTTTCATAATCCCCAGCTGCTATAGCCTTTGCAAGTGGTACTGCGATGTCTGGATAATCAACTGCATTGCCATCAAAAGAGCCAAAATCCTTATATGCAATCCCCAAAGATTCCAGATGTTTCTTGATTTCTTCCTTTAATTCATATCCGCCATGGTCACTTCCTACTGCTATCATTGTTTAGTCCTCCTTATGCGTTATATATCTGTCCTTTTAAATTCAATTGCCTACAATCATACTTGGTTTACCTTTTTTCCATCATTATCTAACTTAATTAGAAAGAATGCGAAAAATGCAGCCGTCAGCGAAAAGATAGCGGGAAGTATCATTCCCACCTTAACACCATAAATATCTATCAGAAATCCGATTAGAGGGGGAGCGATGATAAATCCGATGTAGAGTGCGAAGAGTACCATGGAGCTTCCAAGCGATGTATTTTTTAATTCCCAGCAGCATGCCATATCTAGCGTTAACGGTAAAATAGTTCCTTCTACGAAACCAGCAATTCCGCAGCATACTAGCATGAAAAACCCGTTTCCAACAAGAACGCCTACTGCTATGATAATACCATCAAGAAGATGTCCCAGAAAAATCACTTTTGTACGGTTTATAGAAAATCTGGTTATAATCAGTCTAGATGATGCTACCCCAACCCAGAAAGCAGAAAGTGCTCCAGGACCCCACTTCGGTGTTCCTAGATATTCAGAAATATATCTGGTCATCCAGACTGTGATTCCAATCTGATGTGCTCCATATAAAAAGGCACAGATTAATAAAATCCGCTTTCTTTTTTCCCTGAAAAAGTTTTTAACATCTGATAAATGAATGGGGGAAGCTACCTCTATCTCCCTGTCCTTACATCTTATAACCGGAACTGCCCCAATTGCGTACACTATGGATGCACCAACTGCAATTGCAGCACAAATCATTAATATCTCATTCCAAGTAAATTCAAAACCACTTAGTTTTTGGATAAGCAAAGGCCCCGCAAGTCCTCCAAGGCCATAAATTCCATGAAGTAAATTCATATATTTGGATGACCTATCCCGATACAGATCGACCATTACAGAGGAAGCTACAGAATCCAGAAAGCCAAATGCAATTCCATAAATAGCATAGCCACACAACAGGATGTAAAAGGGAGGCTTACTTCCCATAAGAAGAAACACAAGGGGAACGGTTACTGCCGTCACCATTAACAGCGTACTTTTTTTCAGCCTTCCCATGATTATGATTATGCCTATCAAAAGAAGGGCTAAGATATTACCTGCACTCTGGAATACGCTTATTAGTCCCTGACCAGAGGATTTCAGCTTATAGTACTCAATGAAATCCGTAAGCATAACTCCCTGCGTTGTTGAACAGACTGAAGCCACAAACATCATAAATAGAATACCGAATGTATACATTTTTTTATGTTGAACTGCTTTCATACCGCTCCTGTCTCGACAGCTGTCTTTTCAAAGGTTTTATATGAGAATTGATTTTTTATACAAATATAGGTGTTGGTCCAAATCGCCATCACCCACATTTGTTTATCCAATAGCAATACAAGTCTGTTGTTAAATTATTTTGAAGCTTCTTTCATGTATTCGCTGATTAATTGTTGTCCAAGTGCTCCACCCGGATGACTTACTGCAAAATTCTTACGTTCAAATCCGCGCATTTTACATACAACTGTAGCAATAGCATCTCCAATTGAAAGTGCGGCTGTGGTGCTGGTAGTTGGTGCAAGTCCCAAATGGTCAATTTCAGGTCCAGCTTCACAAAGAATCTTGATGTCCGTCCCCTGTGCTAATGGTGAATTTTTATCTTTAGTAATTGAAACTGTTTTTGCACCGATAATCTTTAGAGGTAGAATCATATTCAAAATTTCGGGTGACTTTCCGCTGTTAGAAATCATGATTACCAAATCATCTTTTGTAATCATCCCCATATCTCCATGTAGAGATTCACAGCTATGTACGAAGAATGACGGTACACCTAAGCTTGCTAAGGTAGTCGCGATTTTCTCACCGATATGTCCTGTTTTTCCAAGTCCTGAGATAACTACTCTACCTTTGCAATCCAAGATTGCCCTACAGGCTTCCACATACGCCTCGTCCACCTGCTCTGCAACTCTGTTTAATGCAACTGCTTCTTTTCTAATTTGTTCTTTACAACTATCAATGATATATTGATCAGAATATTTTTCCATTTTATCAAGCCTCTTTTTTTTTAATGTAATGTAAACATAAATTATTTGATAACCATATTTCTTTTACGTTCTAGAGATACATAAACTGCTAATATTAATACGATACCCTTGATGAACAGCTGTACTTCGGAAGGCATTCCCCAGAGTACCAACCCGTTTGACAACATGCCTAGTGTAAGTGCACCGATTAATGTCCCTCGAACGCCACCAATACCACCTCGTTGAGAAGTACCACCAAGTACAACTGCTGAAATTACATTTAATTCGTAGCCCTGACCAACAGATGGGGAGCCAGATCCAATTCTAGCTGCCATTACGACACCGGCTAAAGCAGTAAATACACCAGCAAATAAAAATACCATCATTTTCTGTTTATTTACATTGATACCACTTAATCTTGCTACAGTTTCGTCTCCACCGATTAATCTGGTATAACGCCCGAATAAAGTATATCTTTCAATCAACCAGGCAATTGCAAATGCTGCAAGTCCAATAATCAATAGCCATGGTTTCAATCCTAAGAATTTTTTAAATGTACTTTCAAATGGTATCATTGTAATGGTACCTGAACTTACCATAGTAACTGATGCCCTTGCAATGGATAAAAATCCAAGAGATACTATAAAGGTAGGCACCTGAAGTTTTGTATGTGCAAATCCCATAATAGCGTAAAAAACTAAACCTACTGCAATTGCTGCTGCTAATGCGGCCCATGTACTATGCGTAGCATTATATGTCTTAGCTGCAAAAACACCACAAAGGCTGATCATTGAACCGGCAGACAAGTCGATGCTACCCAACATGATGATAAATGTAGCCCCTAATGCGCAGATTAAAAGGTCAACGGAAGAACCGGAAACAGATAACAGGTTGCTTACCGTTAGAAACTTTCCATTGCTTGAAAATGAAAACATGATAAATAAAAATATAAAAGCTGCAAACGAAATATTATTTTTTAAAAAGTGCATAATATTTTGTTTTTTTTGAATTGTTTGCGTCATCGTCATTACGTAACATTCCTTTCGTAATTAATAAGTTAAACCATTGTTGAAACAACATGCTCTTCTGTAAAGTTTACTCCACGGCAAAATTCGCCAGATTTCCTGCCTTTACGGAAACAATATACTCTATCACACATACCTAAGAGTTCAGGTAATTCATCAGATATTAAAATGATACTTTTCCCTTCGTTTTTCAACGTCTCTAAGATTTTGTAGATTTCATATTTTGCTCCTACGTCTACGCCTCTCGTAGGGGAATTCACGATTAATAAATCAGAATCATTTGTAATCCATTTTGCAATTGCTACTTTCTGTCGGTTACCGCCGCTTAAATTTGAAACTGCGGTCAACTCCGATGGAGTCTTAATACGAAATTGTTTTACTGCGTCCTGCGCAACCTTCCGTTCCATCTTATGATTGACAATGCCATTTTTGCTCATCTTCTTCATATTTGCAGAAGAGGTATTGAGAACTGCGTCGTAAATCAGGAACAGGCCTTCCTGATCACGATCTTTTGGAATATAACCAATTCCATTTTTAATCGCCTTTTGAGGCGAACTCATATGACCGTTCTTTCCTTTGAATATAACTTCACCACTTGTTGCTTTTTCATAACCAAACAGTGCTCTTCCAAATGCATCAGACCCACATCCTCCGATACCTGCAATTCCTACAATCTCACCAGTTTTAACAGAAAGGTTAATATCCGTAAATGAACCTTCCATGGTGTAATTCTTTACTTCTAAAACTACATCTCCAATAGTGCTATTATCACTTCTATAGTTATTGCCTGATATATCACGGCCAACCATACTATTTATAATCATATTAGGCGTAGTATCTTTTACTACCAGCTTTTTGATTAGCTTGCCGTCACGTAAAATGCTTACTCTATCACAAAGGTTATATATTTCATCAATAAAATGAGAAATATAGATGACTGCCGTTCCTTTGTCTCTTTGTTCGCGTAATAACTTATAAAGATTTTCTACTGATTCTTTTGATATGGCTGCTGATGTTTCATCAACTAGCAATACTTTTGGCTTAATAGAAAGTGCTCTCGCAATTTCCACTTGTTTTTTTTCTTCAAATCCTAAATTACTTAATATATCCGTGGGTTTAATATGATCATAATTGTATTCTTTTAAAATTTTTAAGGTAGCTTCATTCTGTTTTTTCCAATCAATCAAACCGGCCTTATTTGTAAATTCTTTGTCGCGTCCCATAAATATGTTTTCTGCAACTGTCATATTATAAGCAAAATTAGGCTGCTGCATGATGATGGATATACCAGCTTCTTCGGCTTTATGAACATTTTCAACATTATATTGTTCGCCAAACAATAGTATTTCGCCAGCAGTACGTTCATATATTCCCATTAAAACCTGAAACAAAGTAGATTTTCCAGCTCCATTTTCACCTACTAGCCCATGTATCTCACCTGAATTTACTTCAATGAAATCTTCAGAGTCCCAATCTAGCGCTTTTGTTCCCGAAAAATACTTTTTGATTCCTTTAAAGACTACTGCAACTTCCAACATGACTCCTCCCTGCTTTGTATTCTTAAATGAAATCTCCCTTGCAAGCTAACCTTTTTATTAACCTACAAGGGAGGTTTTTTAAATAGTAATGTCTATTCAGGGCTTATAGCCTTCTTACTTCTCATTACGGATACCACTATTTCAATTAATCAAGTGAAAGTTCAAATGTCTGTACAGCATCTGGATTAAATACCTTACTTAAATCTTTCCAAACAATTGGTTCTTTACTGTCAATATATTTAGCAGCAAATTTATCCATGTTCTCCTGTGATACATTCAACAGATTAATCTTAACTACTGGTTCACCAGTGTAAGGAATACCGTTTAATTCATCAAATACTATAACTGCACCAAATGCTGCCTGCATATAGTGTCCACCGGTTGAGAACCAAAGTTCTCCTGCTTGCATAGATTCCACTGCTGGAGATAACAAGTCCATACCACCAATTTTTACATTTGCAATTATGCCTAATTCTTTACTAACGTTTACAGATGCTAAAGCTAAAGAGTCATTGTAACACCAAACACCGTCAAGATCTGAATTAGCTTGGTACATATTACGGAATGCTTCATCACCGTCATCAAAGTTTTCTCCAGCCCATTCATATTGCAGTAATTCAACATCAGGATTCTCAGCCAATGCTTTGTCTAAGCCTGCCTTACGTCCTTCTGCAACGGATGTGTTCTGAAATCCACCAATACCGATGAGTTTCTTGCATCCTGCATCGATTAAGGACATAGCCATCTGGTAACCAGCTTCTTCATCATTTGGTCCGATGAATGCTGTATAATCTACGCCAGCTATAATGTCATCTCCAGGCCAACGATCAATAATAACAACTTTAATATCTTTTTCTTTACAGGTAGCTAAGATACCTGCTACAACAGATGCATCCTGTGGTCCAAGAACAAGACCGTCAATACCTTTGGAAATCATGCTCTCAACATCAGTAAGCTGCTCTGCCTGATCATTGTTACAATCATCATAAACTAATTCAAATCCTAATGCTTCCGATGCGGATTTTGCATAATCAAGTGCTGTTCCCCAGAATTCATTGTTAACAGTTGGAAATGAATATCCAATTGTAAAGACTTCTGCTACTGGATCTGCCGCTGCTGTGGGTTCTGTTGCTACCGGTGCTGTTGTTGCTACAGGTGCATCTGCAGGTTGATCCCCACCCTCTTTTGTTGTGGTTGAGCTACATGCTGTAAAAGAACCAACCATAGCGATTGTCAATAGTAACGCCAATAATTTCTTCATAGTTTTTGCCTCCCTTTTCCTTTACCTTTACTACAGGTTTCCCATTAATATATTTAGCAATCCTTCTCGGTTTGCTTTAATGGCATTCTTTTTTTATGTATTTTCTCTTATGCCCACTACTTAATTGGAGGGGCATCATACATAGGAACAATATAATTGTCCATATTTCTTCCCACTTCAACCCATGAATTGGTCTCCATAGATTTGTAAGCTCCTACAAGTACATCAGTAACAATTGCACTATCCTCCGGTGTAAGTGATGGTTGAATATCTTTTTCCACACAATTTAAGAAATGTTCTAGCATGGATTTATAAGCCCATCCACGTTTTGGATAAATTGGTACCCAACGTTTTGGTACGAATCCATCCGGTTGCATAATATCTTCTGACCAGAATTGTTGTGGATAACGATACTCTCTTACGATTTCAGGAAGCTCTGACTGTTTGAACTGCTTACTAGTAAATACTGCCAATGGAGCTGTCTGGAATGGATTGGTTGCTTCAGAACCTGTAAAAATCGTTCCTTCTGTACCATAAATTTCGGAGATGTTAGAAACTGCAGGTGAGTATCTGTCACCACTGATTACGCCAGTTGCACCGTTTTCAAATTCCATCATAATCCAAAAAGAGTCATCTAGTTGTGTATATTCCTTACCAAATGCTTTAATAAGACCCATAACCCGTTTGGGTCTACTTGCCATGAGGTACATCAGTAAGTCCGCTCTATGCGCACCTAAATCGAATAAAGCACCTGCTCCTGCATCGTGTGCGTATTGACGGAATCTAGTAAACGATAGTTGTTCATGATAAAGGCCCCAACCTTCATGAAGAGAAGAACGTCCCATCTGTGGTTTACCGATAAAGCCATCATCCATCAATTTACGAGCGATTACATTCTGTTCCCAGAAACGTTGATTCGTACCAGCCATCAGGAATACGCCTTCCTTTTTGCTGACATCTACCATTTTCCAAGCTTCTTCATGTGTGCACGCAAATGGTTTTTCAACGATAACATGTTTTTTTGCTCTCATGGCATCAATAGCCTGCTGTGCATGTAAGCGGTTAGGTGTTGCAATAATTACGACTTCTACATTTTTATCTTTTAGCATTTCATGAAAATCAGTATAGAACTTTTTTGGTTCCCACTTTTTTGTCATTTTTTCAAGAAACTCTGTGTTTGTGTCACAAAGTGCTGCTAAATAAGCGTTATCCATTGCTGCAATAGATGGGCAATGACCAATATCTGCAATTGATCCGGCTCCAACAATACCTACTCCAATTTGTTTTGCCATTAAATTACCTCCCAATCATTATAGAGTTCTTAGCTTACTCCCCAGTCGCAATTCTGTGTTCCACTTTTTCTCTTGACGGCATTCTGTCAAACGTACAACCGCCTGAGCGTTGAATTACTAAGGATGCTGTTGCATTCCCATTGATAGCTGCTTTTTCAATATCATGATATTGCACATAGGATGCCATAAAGCCTGCTCCGAAAGAATCTCCAGCTCCTGTAAAATCTAAGGTTCCGTCTGGATTTTCACTCTTTGCTACAAATGGTTTTAAATACTTTATATCATTATTTCCAATTTTGTATAGTACACCTTTTTCTCCAAGGGTTACTACCACTTTTTTTGCACCACAATTAATCAAATATTGAGCTGCTTCTTCTGCTGTTTTTCCTGGGATAATGGATGCAAGATCTTCTTTGCTTGCTTTAACGATAGAGCAATTTTTACATAACGTATCAATTACCATCTTTCCATATTCTGTTTCAATAGAGTGACGTATCTCACTAGTCGCTCCCCCAAAACCACCCAAATCTACAAAAATCATTTTTCCCATTGAAAAAAGTTTTTTCACCAATTCCAAATCTATTTCATAATTCATCGGACAAATTTTAAAATAGTCTGCATCTAAATATTTAACGTAGATATCATAAAAACTCAGTGTTGGTGTACTCTTTTGATATTCAACAGTTTTTGTTTCATCTTCCTTATAAATCAGCAGATTTGTCGTCGTATATTCATATGGAAGAATGCCTCTTTGATCTAAGACATCTAGTTCGGAGATGATATCCTCCATGTCTCTTCCATAATATGTAACGATGCCCACCCTTCTGCCTTGGGCAGCCATAACCAAACTGGAATAGGCTGCCGGACTTCCAATAACTGGGCCAATCTGCTTGTTCGGGAATTTGATGGTTTCTTTTATGATCGTACCAATTACAACAATATCTAGTTTGTCTTCCATAATAAATACCCGTCCAATACATGTTAGTCTTTTATAAGTGTTATTAAGAATTACGATAATATGTTATCTTATTTCCCTGCAATAAAATCTTCTACTTTTTCTCTACATACATCGTCAGGATACTGAACAGGCGGATGCTTGAAGAAGTATGATGATGGAGCATCAATAGATCCAGTTAGGCCTCTATCTAATGCAAGTTTACAGCAACGAACTGCATCGATACTGATACCAGCTGAGTCGGGTGAATCTTCAACGTCCAACTGAAGATGTAATTTAACAGGTGCTCCACCGAATTTAACACCTTCGATATCGATGATAGCTGTCTTCTGGTCACCCTGGTTATCGACAAAAGCAAATCCAGGAGCAACTGGTGTATCTTTACGCTTAAGAATTGAAGAAATTGCATCATGTTTTGTAACATGCTTAGTTTCACCATTCATAACCAAGTTGATAAAGTCAGTATTTCCTGCATAATTTAACTGATATGATTTTGTAATACGAATACCTCTGTCTTCAAATAATTTAGCCAATGCTCTATGTACAATGGTTGCACCAATCTGGCTCTTCCAGTCATCACCTAAAATTGGGATTCCTGCGTCTTTACAAGATGCTGCAAATTCCTTGTCAGATGCAAGTAATTCAGGAATACCATTAACAACACCACAACCTGCTTTTTTTGCACATTCTACATAGTAGCGTGCTGCTTTGTTTGAGCCTGTAGGAAGGTTGATAAGTATAATATCTACTTTGTAATCAATCAATGCTTGTGCAACATCTACTGGTTCCTGTGTCTCATCAACTGTAAAGTAATCTTTTCCGTAGTAATGTTGTAAATGAGCAGGAGCACCGTCCAAGGTTGGTCCTTTTAATACTGGTGCATCCATGAATGGAACTTCACAAATCCTGTAAGCGCAGTTCGGAGCTTCAAAGATAGCTTGGCTAATATCTTTACCTACTTTTTTGGAATCAACATCGAAGCCTACAACTACCTGAATATCCTTTGGTTCATAACCACCAAGATTGTAGTGCATAAGTCCACCGACTTCTTCTGCAATTTCAGCGTTCTTGTAGAATACAAGACCTTCTACTAATGAGCTAGCGCAGTTACCAACACCCATTATGGCTAATCTGATTTTTTTTTCTCCCATTTTTTTATGAGCCTCCTTAAAAAATTTAATAAATTTTAATTTTAGCATTCCAATATATTTACACATTGTATGAAACACTAAAACAGTAACAAAAGAAATAAATTTAATGTTAAAGTTAACGTTAAAGTAATTAAATAAAAAAAATGGAAATATCTTCTGAAATATTATGAATGTATTATCTGACTATTAGTATGTCGATATTATTATGTAAAAACTAGCCAGATCTTTAAGTAAATAAGGTAGCATTCATAAAAATAGTTAACGTTAAAGTTTTCTGATAAAAAAAATTTATTTCTTTTTATAAATAATATCACCGTCACACGATTGTGTCAACTTTCTGAATGGTTCTATATGTGTTATGTGATATTTGTATTATACTTTATAATTTTATATGTGTCTATTAACATTAATCACAAATTCAACAATTGTTTTTTGTGCATTATACACAATATATTGGTTCTTGATTGACTAGGTGGTGGTATATTTCCCCTATAGCATAAATTTACAATTGCTGCAGGTTATTAAAGTTTACTCTGTTTATTAGGACAAATTAATGAAATCCACTGTTATATAACTCAGCAGATTATATCCGATTATTTTGCATTCGCCTACTCTATAAGTATAAACATTATTATGCATTTTTGAGTATGACTTCCTACTTAACCAGTATTATTACATAGATTTTGTATACAATTATCATTTACAATTAATTACATGGTATTGTTACCGTTAATTTTACCATACAGCATGAATTCGCTAGCCAATAAACTTGTAATTAACAGAAGGAGGTACCTATGAAAATTATGAAAAAGGCAGGAGTTTTTGTTGCTAGTGTTTTAGTTTCCATCACTCTCCTTGCAACAACTGCTTACGCAGCTGACTACAAAGTAGTGTCAAATGATTCTCTATATAAAATTGGTGATTTATTTGGCACCCATGTAAGTACATTAATGTCGGATAATAACCTTAAATCCGCTACCATTTACCCAGGTCAGGTGTTAGACGTTCCAGCAAAACTTTATACTGTAAAAAGCGGAGATTCACTTTACCAAATTGCCAACAGATTTGGAATTTCACTTTCCTCATTAAGAAAAGCGAATGGAAAATGGAATAACTTGATCCTACCGGGCCAGACACTTATTTTACCAGGAATTAAACCAACAAGTAGCTCTATTACAACTACTACAACGTCAAATACCGTTATCTCATATACCAAGGATGAAGTTAATCTTTTAGCAAGACTTATTACCGCTGAGGCTGTTGGTGAACCCTATGATGCTATGGTTGGTGTAGGTGGAGTTGTCGTTAATAGAGTTCAAAGTAAGGATTGGCCTTCCAATATTACCGCAGTAATTAATCAAGTAATTGGAGGTTATTATCAATTTACACCAATTAAAAATGGTTCTATTAATAATCCACCCTCTGATGATGCTTTGAAAGCCGCTTGGGCAGTCCTATATGGTAAAGATACAAGTAACGGGGCTATGTTCTATTTTGATGACAGCTCTACGAATCAATGGATGTGGTCGAAACCGATAACTGCCAGAATCGGTGCTATGGTTTTTGTAAATTAATAATCAGAGTATCTATATTTAGTAAAATCAGCTATAGAGAGACAAATAAGTCTCTCTATAGCTGATTTATTAGAATCCATCACTATTCCACTGTTATTTTTGTAACCATTTAAGTTACCCTTGAATTAATTTGAATATTCTAAATGTGGGGAAACTACCCCGAAAACTTTGTTCATTTGTTCTATCTGATCAACATTCATAACTTCTGTAGGTGAATTTCTGATTGAAGTATCTTGATTTTCTACAATTAATACCATTCCACTTTTATCTAATGTATGGGTATGCCATACACCACTTTTGACGTTATAAAGCTTAAATGGCTTCATTGCAATCGCATCAATTTCACTTATTTTTTCGTCCTTACCACCAACAAATAATGTGCAGTTTCCATCAAGAAGAATAAAAACTTCGTCTGTTTCATTGTGTTTCTGCATCGTTTTTAAATTCAGTATCTCTAGTTCTTCACAATATCTTAAAATTGCCACACGCCAGGATTGATAATCAATCATGGGTTTGTAGCCTTCCCCTTCATAGGTTGAAATATCAATGTATTCTTGATTCAAAAAAATCCCCTACCTTTTCTTTCTTTATCTCTTTTTTTATCTCTTTCTTTATCTCTTTCTTTATCTCTTTCTTTATCTCTTTCTTTAACTCTTTTTTTATCTCTTTCTTTATCTCTTTTTTTATCTCTTTCTTTATCTCTTTCTTTATTTCTTTCTGTAATAATGACGATAATCTTAATATTATTCATAAAAATGAAATATAGCCCGTCAAAGACTGCCTCTTGCCGGTATTCATCAATAAATTACCAATATTTTATATAAATTATAATGATTATATACAAAGCTCAGATACTCGTAAATAAGATTCTGTAGTGCAGCATTTGAGCAATTTATCAAAAACAGGTGTATCCAAACTTCTGCG